>LLEJ01000083.1_pt1 | contig 13186 bp, 14 predicted proteins | sample 595831 | NCBI WGS metagenome assembly LLEJ01 (sample SAMN02919310, study PRJNA255460) | bioreactor metagenome | biome: chemostat; feature: culture 2011_10.1; material: sediment; isolation source: day101 10degC chemostat 2011 inoculated with Wadden Sea sediment taken from... | place: Germany: Bremen... | reverse complement strand
TACAATACCACCAATTGAACCGTCATTATTCAAATATACTGCTTTATTTATAATTACGTGTTTCATATGATTATTTGATAAATGAAGAGTGATTTCAGAAGTATTTGTACCTAAACTTTTTAATAATTCTTTATCTACTTTTTCATTATTCTTTGCGACGTCTGGGGCAAAAAAATCGTGGGCTGTTTTACCTATTACATCTTTTTTAGTAATACTTAATAGATTTGAGAATGCTTTATTACAACCTAAGAACTTACCTTCTTATTTTTATAGTAAATTGGATTAGGAAGAGTATCTAGTAATACTTTATCGAATTTAATTCTATTTTGTAAATCTTTTTCTACAATTTTTCTTCTTTGAATATTTGCTTTCATTGAAAAAACCATAATAGTTAGAAAAATGATTATGCCTAAAGTAATAACAACTAGTTTTGTATATTTTCTAAAAAAACCATGTGGTTGATTTATAATTTCGTAGTTGTCTATGTGTTCATCTACACTTATATTAAATTTATTTAATTCATCATAATCAAAAAGATATTTATTTGGAGATTTTTTCTAGTATAGGAATATCTTTTATTTTTTTACCTTTAAAAATTTTTAAAGCCATGTCTGATACTGCATTACCTTGAGCTGTAGCAGAAGTAAGAAGTCCTCCTACAATTCCAAAGTCTAAATAAAAATCCCATAATCCATAAATTGGAACAACACTTGTCTCTTTTATTTCTTCTAAACTTTGTTTATAGGTAAAATATTTTCCTGTTTTATCTTTAAACAGTAATACAAAAAGAATGACTGTATCATCATCTAAATTTGCAACTTTTGTTTGTAAGTTTTTTATCTCTATATTGTCAACATATTCTATGTCAACAATTTTTGAATATTTTTTTATTATAGGTCTTAAATCTCTTTTTATTGCATAACCTGTTTTTGACCTATCGTTAATAATAACTAGCTTTTTTAATTTTGGATGTAGGTTTAAAATAAGTTCAAAGTTTTTTTCTAAGTCTACTTGTTCTACAACCCCACTCATGTATTTAGTCATGTAGTTTTCATCAAGTTGTGCTTTATCAAAATTATTAATTCCTGTAAATAATACAGGTAGGTCTTTAAATAAATACTCATGATATCTAATTGCAAAATCAAAGGCGTTGTTATCACTTGCTATAACTAAATCAAAATTTCTTCGTGAAAGTTGTTCTTTATAAAGATCTGCAAGTTTATCAAGATATATTGGACCAACTATTCTTTTAGTATCCATATATAATGTTGTAAGTTCTATATTATTATATGGTTCAAACTTATCTTCAATAGCTTTTGAAATATCATCACTCCATTTATATCCTTTATGGTATGAATGGAGCAATAATACTTCTTTGTTTGCTGCATATAAAAAATTTACTAGTAGTAAAAAAAAGATGAATAGTTTTTTCCCTGCACGCAGGATTCCTCTTTGTTGTATCATTTAGGCCCTTATAGCTTAAATTATATCATTATTCAACAAAAATAACGTATCCAGACTTAGGTCCATGAGCACCAATAACTAAAGATTGTTCAATATCTGCAGTTTTTGATGGCCCACTTACAAATACTCCATAAGTTGATTTTTCAAATGATATTAAATCATATGCTTCATGCATATTATTTAATAATGATTTTTTATCTACAACTAGTACAATATTTTGTGCAATAAAGTATAAACTTCTGTGTCTATTTTCGGAGTTTTTTAACCACACTGCACCATTTTCTGCAACCGCAAATTCACCTTTTACAACACATAAATCAACATCTCTTAAATTATGTGGATCAGTTTCATTATTTGAATCAAAATTTCCAATATTACAAATATCAACATTTGTTGAAATTGTTTTTTCTTCAGGGTAGATTTTTTTTATTGTTGCATCTAGTTCTTCTTTTTTAATTACTAATGCTTTTCCCCCTACACTTTCAAGCATAGTTTGAAATTTACTAAACTTATCATCAAATGTTAATCCAAAGTTTGCATAATCTGGTAAAGGAGTATCTTTAACAACATTATTAGTTCTTATATTTTGAAGTATTTGTTCTTTACTAGTCATCTTTTAATCCTTCTTTATATAAATCTTTAAAACTTTTCTCTGGCATATTTGGTAAATCTCTTTGTTTCCCCCAAATATTAAACTTGTTATAAATCATTCCTTTTGGAAGTTTAGGTACTATTTTTCTAGCAACTTTTCCTACAAAATTAAATAATGTTGGTTTTGTCATTAACCAAACTGCTGCTTGCATACCAATTCTTTTTTGATTTGAGATAATATTCTTTTCTCTTAAGTCTTGCCTATGAGTATAAAGCTGTGAATCTAAATCAATTTTAACTGGACATACATTAGTACAAGAACCACAAAGAGTACAAGCAAATGAAAGTGTCTTATGTTTTTTTGGTGCTCTAAAAGTTGATAGTGTAGAACCAATTGGTCCTGGAATCACATATTCATAAGAATGACCACCTGATCTTCTATAAATTGGACAAGTATTCATACAAGCCCCACATCTAATACAATTTAAAGCTTTTTTATAAGATTCAGATTGTAAAAAAGGTGTTCTTTTATTATCAACAATTACAATATGCATCTGCCCACCTTCAATTGGTCCATGAAAATGTGATGTATATGAAGTTATTGGTTGTCCTGTTGCACTACGAGCAAGAAGTCTTGTAAATACAGATAAGTCTTCTAGTCTTGGAATAATCTTTTCAATTCCCATTGAAGCTATATGTAAAGGAGGAACAGAAGCTCCCATATCTGCATTTCCTTCATTTGTACAAACTACAACACCGCCAGTTTCTGCAATAGCAAAGTTAACACCAGTTAGTCCAGCTTGCGCAGTTAAAAAATCTTCTCTTAAAGATGCTCTTGCTGCACGTGTTAAATAAGTAGGATCGTCATTTCCTTTTTCAGTTCCTAAATGCTCATGAAAAGTATCTGATACATCAGATTTTTTTAAATGTATTGCTGGAAGTACAATATGTGAAGGTGGTTCATCTCTTAATTGAACAATCCTTTCACCTAAATCTGTATCAATTACTTTAATTCCTCTACTTTCTAAGTAGGGATTTAAATGACACTCTTCTGTTAGCATTGACTTTGATTTTACAAGTTTTGTAACATTATTTGCACTTAAAAGTTTATGTACAATTTCATTATGTTCTTCGGCATCTTTTGCCCAATGTACTGTAATCCCTCTTTTTGTTGCATTTTCTTCAAATTTTAGAAGATATTTATCTAAATTACTCATTGTATGAGTCTTTATTTGATCCGCATAACTTCTTAATTGTTCCCATTCTGGTATTGATTTACTTGCAAGATCTCTTTTTTCTCTTACAAACCATAATGCTTTGTCATGCCAGTGCATTCTCTCATCATTGGCTACAAATTTTGCTGCATTTTCTGGGTGTTTAATACTCATATTACACCTCCCCTGCAAGAATTTCAGTTATATGCATTATTTTTAAAGGATTTCCATCTCTATTTACGATTCCTTCCATATGCATAAGACAAGACATATCTGCTCCTGTCATAATTTCTGCTTGTGCTTGTAAATGGTCTTTAATTCTGTCTTTTCCCATGGCAACAGATAGTGCCTCTTCTGTTACACAGAATGTTCCACCAAAACCACAACACTCATCATCCCTTTTTAAATCAACAATTTCAATATCTTTTATAAGTCCTAAAAGATTTTTTAGTTTATTTAATGGTGGAACATTTAATTCAGTAGGACTCCCTAATCCTAGTGATCTATGTCCATGACATGAGTTATGTACTCCAACTTTATGTGGAAATGATACATCTAGTTTTTCTACTTTTATTACATCATGTAGAAATTCACATACTTCATATATTGAAGCTTTTACTTTATTGTAATCTTTATCATCTTCATCAAAAAATGGTTGGTAGTGATCCTTAACCATAGTTACACATGATCCTGTTGGGGCAACAATATAATCATATTTTTTAAATGTTTCAACAAAATTTATTGCTAGTGCTTTCATATCTTTTGAACATCCAGAATTTGCCATTGGTTGTCCACAACATGTTTGCTCAAGTGGATAATCAACATCTAAATCTATATTCTTGAGAAGTTTTAGCGTAGCTACACAACTTTTTGGGTATAGTTCATTCATAAAACAGGGAATAAATAATCCAACTTTCATTTTCTCTCCTAGTCTATCATATGGTATTTTTTTTCATTTCTTTTCGTCTTATGTTCATTCTAATATTATTATATAAGAACAATATGATAATTTTTAATTAATTGTTATCTATTTTTAACATTTTTTATATCTATTTTTAATATAATAAAGTAAAAATGCAAAAAAAGACAACTCAAAACAGACATACTCAAATAGCAAACTACACAATGAACTATATATATAATTATATAGATACAGATATCAATATTGATCATCTAGCAAGTAAGTTTGAAATAAGCCGAGTATATTTTCAAAAACTATTTAAAGAACAAATAGGTAAAAATATATATGAAGCAATTAAAGATATTAGGTTATATAAAGCTTCTAATTTATTACTTACTAATAAATCATCTACAATTAAACAGATTGCCAATATGTGTGGGTACTCTTCACAACCTTCTTTTATAAGAGCATTTAAGTTAAGGTTTAATCAAACTCCAAAAGAATGGAGAGATGGAGGTCATAAAAAGTATTCTAATAATATCTTAAAAAATATTGATATTGATTTTAATAAAATTGAGAATTTTTTACAAATTGAACCAAAAATTGTAAAACTAAACTCAATGAAAATTTATTATCTAAGAAATAAAGGATATAGTAAACAAACATTAAAAAGACATGGCAAAAAATTCAGGCTTGGATTTTTACTAATAATATAACAAAATATAAAGAATTAGCTTTCTATCATGATAATCCTGTAATTACACCTGCAAATGATTGTGTCTACGTCGCAGCAGTTTTTGTTGATGAAGAAGTAGATTTATCAAATACAAATTTACCCTATTTTAAAATTGCTGGTGGTTTATATGCTTCTTTTGAAATTAATGGAAAACATGGAGATATTTTAAGGTTTTTACAATGGGTATATCATGATTGGCTTCCAAAAAGTGGCTTTGAGACTACAACAAATCCGGCACATACAGTGTTGAATCAAAACCATTACACTCATCCAAGTGGAGAGTTTCAAGCAACTTTATACCTTCCAATACAATATATTTAATTATTGAGAAATAATTTATTTTTCTAAATAAATAGAGCAGTCGTTATGTAAATAGTTATCTTCTACTTTTATTTTGTTTGCTAATTCTTTACAGAAGCCATAAATTAATTCAAAACTTAAGCCATGAACACTATGAGGATAGAGAAAGTTAAATATAAACCCTTTATTTGAAGCTTGATAACAATTTTTTATTGCTTCTAAAAAATCTATTTGGTTTAATATATTAAAAGCACCACTGCAAATAAGGTAATCTGCATTTGGTATCTCATCTTTTAAAATATCACACTTTATAAAGACGTTTTTATCAAATTTTTTTGATGTAATATCAATAATAAATCTTTCACAATCAATTCCTAAATATATATTAGGAAAAAGATTTTCTTTTTTTAAGTAAGTAAGATATGCTCCATATCCACAACCTACATCAATTAAAGAAGAGTTTTCTAAATCGTTTTTGATAAAATTTGTTATTATTTCAAATCTTTTATTTTGAGTAAATTCTGAATCCCAATGAACACCTTGGGCTGTTATCCCATGTTCTTTATGTGCATTTTTATAAAATTTATGGTTATCTATTTTTTTCATATTTTATTTTAATTGTTCTATTAATACACCATTATCTTCAATAAATCTAGATACTACATCAGAGTTTGTGTGTTCGTAGGCTTTATCGTAAACAATTCTTTTAATTCCTGCGGCAATTAAATTTTTTGAACATTCACTACAAGGTTCTAAAGTTACATAAATTGTTGCATCTTCTATACTTATACCTTTTCTTGCTGCCCAGATGATTGCATTCATTTCTGCATGAATTTCATATGTTTTAGACCAATCATGATGATCTTTTGTATATTCCCCATTCCAGTGTGAACTACAGTTAGTGTATCCTGCGGGAGTGCCATTATATCCTGTTGAAAGAATTCTTCCATCTTTTACAATAACAGCACCAACTTGTTTTGATACACACTTTGAAGCACTTGCTATTTCATGTGCGATATTGATAAAATTTCTGTCACTTATCATAATATTCCCTAGTATTTATTTCTATTAATTTCAATTAATTGCATAAAAGTTGCAAAAAAATAAACTTTCAATTTTTTACATATTTTTATTGATTTTACTTAAATTTTTAATAGTTTTTAGTTAAAAACTATAAATTTAAGTTGTTTTATTAATTTTAATAAAAGATTTTATAACAATATTTATGGTATTATTTCCAAAATTTGATTATAAAAGGTTGAACATGGATTTTAAAGAGATAAAAGAACTAATAAGAGTATTTGATAAAAGTGAATTAAATAAATTAAAAGTTAAAGACGGAGATTTTGAAATTTCTATGCAAACTGGTTTTGAAGGTGGTACTGTAGTTGCTACTGCTGCTCCTGTTGCTCCTGTTACAGCACCTGTTGCTGCTGCGCCTGTACCTGTTGCTACAACTACTGCAATTGAAGTTGCTGCACCTGTTTCTGGAGATACAATTAATTCTCCAATGGTTGGGACTTATTATGCTTCACCGTCTCCAGAGTCTCCTGCATTTGCAAAAGCTGGTGATACAGTTAAAAAAGGTCAAACTTTATGTATTTTAGAAGCTATGAAAATTATGAATGAAGTTGAAGCTGAATTTGATTGTAAAATCATTAAAACTTTAGTTGAAGATGGTAACCCCGTAGAATATGATATGCCACTTTTCGTAGTTGAAAAGTTATAAGAGCTAACTATGGCTGAAATTAAAAAAATACTAATTGCTAATAGGGGTGAAATAGTTCAACGAGCTGTTCGAACTATTAGAGAAATGGGTAAAAAATCTGTTGCTGTTTATTCAGCAGGCGATAAAAACGCATCATATTTAAAACATGCTGATGAAGCAGTTTGTATTGGTGATGTTAAATCAATTGATTCGTATCTAAATATTCCTGCAATTATTACTGCTGCAGAAATGACAGGTTGTGATGCAATTTTCCCTGGATATGGTTTCCTTTCTGAAAATCAAGATTTTGTAGAAATTTGTAGATTACACAATATCAAATTCATTGGTCCTTCTGTTGAAGTAATGGATAAAATGGCTGATAAATCAAAAGCAAAAGATGAAATGATTAGAGCTGGTGTTCCTGTAGTTCCAGGTTCTGATGGTGCTGTACATTCTTTAGAAGAAGGAAGAAAAGTAGCTCTTGAAATTGGTTATCCTATTATGGCCAAAGCATCTGCTGGTGGTGGTGGAAGAGGAATGAGACTTATTAATGATGAGTCTGATTTTGATCAGTTATTTATGGCTGCATCTTCTGAAGCATTAGCTGCATTTGGTGATGGTACTATGTATCTTGAAAGATTTATCAATAATCCAAGACATATTGAAGTTCAAGTTATTGGTGATTCTCATGGAAATGCAATTCACATTGGTGAGAGAGATTGTTCTTTACAAAGAAGACATCAAAAAGTTATTGAAGAATCACCTGCAATTTTATTAAATGATGAAACAAGAGCTCATTTACATGAAGTAGCAGTAAAAGCAACTAAATACTTAGAGTATGAAGGTGCAGGAACTTTTGAATTTTTAGCAGATGATAAGCAAAATATCTATTTTATGGAAATGAACACAAGACTTCAAGTTGAACATCCAGTTTCTGAGATGGTATCAGGGCTTGATATTGTTGAATGGATGATTAAAGTAGCTGAAGGTGATGAATTACCTGCACAAGAAAAAATAAAATTCAGAGGGCATGCTATTGAAGTTAGAATTACAGCTGAAGATCCTAGTTCATTTTTACCTTGTCCAGGACGTGTAAAACAATGGATGGTTCCTGGTGGAAGAAATGTAAGAGTTGACTCTCATGTTTATGCTGGATATGATGTACCTCCTTATTATGATTCAATGATTGGAAAGTTAATCGTTTGGGGAAGAGATAGAGAAAAAGCTATCAATATTATGAAAAGAGCATTAAATGAATTTGAAGTAGAAGGAATTAGAACAACTATTCCTTTCCATCAAAAAATGATGGAAAACAAAGATTTTATTTCAAATAACTACGATACAAAATATTTAGAAAACTACAAATCTTTAGATCAACTATAAAAAGGTAGGTTAACACCTACTTTTTTTATAAAAGCTTAAATTTATATTAAATTAGATATAATCCGCAAAATCATACACATTTATATACTATATTTACTTTGAGTTTCCAATTTCAAAGCCTGCTTTATTAATATGAGCAACCAGTTTTTTAACTAAAATTTATTTAGAATCAGAAGTTATAACCGTGTATTTTTTTAATCTTATATACCTAAGATGGTATAAATACACAAAAGGTAACAAATGACTTTTAAAGACTTTAATTTTAAAGCAAATTTACAAAAATCTATTGATGACGCAGGTTTTAAAGAGCCAAGTCCAATACAAAAAGATGCAATCCCTGTAGTTTTAGAGGGAAAAGATATGGTTGGTCAAGCACAAACAGGAACTGGTAAAACAGCAGCATTTGGTCTTCCAATGATTAATATGATGAAAGGTAGCTCTGGCGTTGAAGCTGTTGTTATTGTTCCAACTAGAGAACTTGCAATGCAAGTTTCTGATGAGTTATTTAGATTCGGTAAAAACTCAGGAATGAACACTGCAACTGTTTATGGTGGACAATCTTACTCTATGCAGTTAAGAAATATAGATAGAGCATCAATTATTGTTGCAACTCCAGGAAGATTAATTGATTTATTAAAAGGTAAAAAAATTAATATTAAACCATCTTTTGTAGTTTTAGATGAAGCTGATGAGATGTTAGATATGGGATTTCTTGATGATATTAAAGAAATCTTTACTTATTTACCAAAAGAGAGACAAACATTATTGTTTTCTGCAACAATGCCTCCTGCAATTAAAAAACTTGCACAAAATATTTTAAAAGAGCCTGCATTTATTACAATTACAAAATCAGAAATGACAAACTCTAAAATTACTCAATCATTTTACGTTGTTGATGAATATGAAAGAGATGATGCATTAATTAGACTTTATGATTTCAAAAACCCTGAAAAATCAATTATTTTCTGTAGAACAAAAAAAGAAGTTGATAGATTATCAACTTATTTAGTTTCTCAAGGACATATGGCTAAGGGTCTTCATGGAGATATGGAGCAAAGACAAAGAGAAGAAGTAATTAGATCGTTCAAAAAAGGTGCATTAGATGTACTTATTGCTACAGACGTTGCAGCACGTGGACTTGATGTAAATGATGTTTCTCACGTATTCAATTACCATTTACCATTTGATACTGAATCTTATGTTCATAGAATTGGAAGAACAGGTAGAGCAGGAAAAGAAGGTGTAGCTATCTCAATTGTAACTCCACATGAGTTTAGAATGATTCAAAAGATTCAAAAAACTACTGGTGGAAAAATGGAAGCAAAAGTTGTTCCAAATATTAATTCAGTAAAAGAGAAAAAAACTAATACTTTAATTTCTAAAATTTCAGAGCAAAAAGTTTATGACTCAGGAATTGATTTAGTAGAATCTCTAAAAGAAGATCTTGATTTATCTACAATTGCACATAAATTAGCTTCTATTTTAACTAATGCTACTTATGTAAAAGGTAATAACTACATTGGTAAATCTGAAACTGATATCGAAAGACTATTTGAAAGATTAAAAGATGGTGGTGGAGATAGAGATTCTAGAGGTCGAGGCCGAGGTGGATACAGAGGCGGAAACAGAAATGGTGGCCGAGGTGGAAACAGAGGCGGTAGATCTGGTGGAAGTCGTGATGGAAATAGATCTGGCGGAAACAGAGGTGGTAGATCAGGTGGAAACCGAGGTGGTGGAAACAGATCTGGTGGTCAAAGATAGTAGAAGAGGTTAATTCCTCTTCGTTATCTATTATTTATAGTGTTTTTTTAACACTTTCTTAGCTTTTTTGTAAGCTGCTTTTGTATCTCTTCCAAAGCCTCTAAATGCGCCGTCTTTATTAAAAAACTCAACAATCTTTAGATTTCCTTTTTTTATATGTAGAACTCTAAAAACATTAAATTCTTTTTTTATCTTTGCAATCTTTGGAAAATCTTCAGCAGTTAAAATATGGATACCCATTTTTACTCCTTTTATGTATTTTCTCTATAAATTATGGTTATTCTATAGAAAAAAGATAAAAATGTCAAGATAGTTTATAAATTCGAAAGATTTTTTCATTAATTTTTTTGTAAATTTATAAATTTGTAAAGAATATAATATAGAGAATTTAAATAATTTAACTATTTTAGTAATAAATAGTTTAAGCTTACTTAAAGGTTTTGTAAATAAAAACCCAATATAATCCTACAAAATTTAGATTACAAATTGGTTACTAAAAAAGGGATATTTTGGATATTAATACAATTGACACATTTGACAAGGCAGCTGAGAAAACACTTCCAGGTTTTGCAAAGCTTTCGTTGGGATTACTTTTTGTTGCATTAGTTTTTCTATGGAGTTATACTTCTCATGGAGATGTACCTAATAATACATTCTTAATTATAGGTGCAGTATTTGGTGCATATATGGCAATGAATATCGGTGCAAACGATGTTGCAAACAATGTTGGACCTGCTGTTGGTTCTAAAGCAATGACACTTATGTGGGCAATTATTATTGCTGCAATATTTGAAGCCTTAGGTGCTTTTATTGCTGGTGGAGATGTTGTTAAAACAATTAAAAAAGGTATTATTGACCCTGCTTTAATTACAAATCCTGAAATATTTATTTGGGCTATGACGGCTGCTTTACTATCTGCTGCTTTATGGCTTAATTTTGCAACTTCAGTTGGAGCTCCTGTTTCAACTACTCACTCAATTGTTGGTGGAGTTATGGGTGCAGGAATTGCAGCTGCTGGTTTTTCTATTGTAAATTGGGGAACAATGGGGAAAATTGCTGCTTCATGGGTAATATCACCAGTTTTAGGTGGAGTAATTGCAGCATCCTTTCTTTTCTTTATTAAAAAGAAGATAATGTTTAAAGATGATATGGTCTCAGCTGCTAAAGTATTTGTTCCATATTTAATTTCACTTATGACTTGGGCTTTTTCTACATACCTTATTTTAAAAGGTATTAAAAAACTTATTAAATTAGACTTTTTTACTGCTGCTGGAATTGGTTTTGTGATTGCTGTAATAGCTTTCATTTTAGTAAAACCTTTAGTTGCAAAAGCTGCTGATAAAATAGAGAATACAAGAATTGGAGTAAATTCATTATTTACAATTCCATTGATTTTTGCAGCTGCACTTTTATCATTTGCTCATGGTGCGAATGATGTTGCTAATGCAATTGGACCATTAGCTGCTATTAACGATGCAGTTATGAGTTCTGAGATTTCTAAAAAAGTTGATATTCCATTTTGGGTTATGGCAGTTGGAGCTATTGGTATTGCAGTTGGACTTGCTTTATATGGACCAAAACTAATTAAAACAGTTGGTTCTGAGATTACTGAACTAGATCAAGTTAGAGCTTTCGCTATTGCTATGGCAGCTTCAATTACTGTAATTATTGCTTCACAACTTGGACTTCCAGTTTCTTCGACACATATTGCAGTTGGTGGAGTGTTTGGAGTTGGTTTCTTAAGAGAATACTTAGATTCAAGTGAATCGAAATTTATTTCAGATACTAGAAAGAGATTTAAAAAAGATAAAAAAATTCTTGATGGATATGAAGCGGAACTTGAAAAACTAGAATCTTTAGAAAAAAAATCAAAATCTGATTATATTAGAATTGCAGAGTTATATAAAACTATTGAAGATAAAGTAGAACTTGTAAAACAAGAGAAGAAAGACTTTAAATCTGCAAAAAGAGTTAAGTATGTAAAAAGAGATGCTGTTAAGAAAATCATTTCAGCATGGGTTATTACTGTTCCTGCTGCTGCTTGTTTATCTGCTGCTGTATTCTTTATGATTAAAGGTGTAATGACATAAAAATAGTTTAAAAGCTTACAAACTACAAATCTGTGATAAAATTCCTTTTTTAAAAAAGGAATTTTCATAGAAGCACTTATCTCTGTTGCGACAATTTATCTTTTTATTATTATTGGGTTTACTTTTAAAAATGTTTTTAAAGATGAAGTAAATGAAAAGAGTTTTGTTCTATTAAATTTATATTTTCTACAACCTGTACTTATTTTTTGGGGATTAACTAGAGCTCCTGTAAATGCAGAGTTTATTACCTCACCACTAATTTATTTTGTTGCAGTATTCATAGCTTTATTTATAGCTTTTTTTTATGCAAAGAAAGTTTTTACTGATAAACAAGATGAGTCAATCTTTATGGCTTCGTCTTTAGTAGGAAACACTGGTAATCTTGGAATCCCTTTAGGAATTGCTCTTTTTGGTGTAGCTTCAGTTCCTTATACTTCTATTTTAAATATTGCAAATGTATTTTTTATTTATATTTTTTCAGTTTACTTTTTTGCAGGAGATAAATTTAAATTTACTGATGCATTAAAAGAGATATTCAAAATACCTGCTATGTGGTTCGCAATTGCTGCTCTAAGCTTTAATTACTTTGGATTTAGGCTAAGTGATGATTTTGATAAAGTTTTCACTATGGGAGCTTATGCGTCGATTGTGATGCAACTTGTAATTTTTGGTATATTTATGTCTCAAGTTAAAGTTAAAACAGCAAATTGGAAGTTATCATTAAATATTTCATTGTTTAAACATATAGTATTACCTGTAATTGGACTATATACTATTTTATTTTTTGATATTGACCCTTTTATAGGTGCTATTATATTTTTAGAACTTATAGTTCCTCTTGCTGTAAATAATGTAAATCTTGCTTCTTTGTACAATTGTAAACCAATAGATACAACTTTTTCTGTATTAATTAGTTCTTTTATTTTTGTAGGGTTTATTTACTTCTATATATTAATAATAAATAAATTTTTTGGAATGTAAAAATGTGTGGAATTTTAGGAACAAATTTTTTATCAAATAGTTTTACGAATGCATTAG
>LLEJ01000082.1_pt1 | contig 13208 bp, 13 predicted proteins | sample 595831 | NCBI WGS metagenome assembly LLEJ01 (sample SAMN02919310, study PRJNA255460) | bioreactor metagenome | biome: chemostat; feature: culture 2011_10.1; material: sediment; isolation source: day101 10degC chemostat 2011 inoculated with Wadden Sea sediment taken from... | place: Germany: Bremen... | reverse complement strand
AGATGGATAAAGACCAACTTACGGAAGAAGGGTATTATGGTATTTTTGGTCGAGCAGGGGTGCGTATTGAAACGCCGGGTTGTTCACTCTGTATGGGTAACCAAGCACGTGTTGCAGATGATGCAACGGTTATGTCTACCTCTACTCGTAACTTCCCTAACCGTTTAGGTACAGGTGCAAATGTCTACTTGGCTTCCGCTGAACTCGCCGCCGTGGGTGCCATATTAGGTAGAATTCCGACTAAGGAAGAGTATCTCGAATATGCTAAACAGCTTGATGCAACAGCATCAGATACCTACCGTTACTTGAACTTCCATAAAATGGGTCAGTATACGAAAAAAGCAGATACGGTGATTTTCCAAGAACCAGCTTAGAAAACTCGCTGATTTAGCTAAAAAAAGCCCGCTCAAATGAGCGGGCTTTTTAATGTGATACTAGTTCTAAAAATGTATGCATAACTTGACGGAATGCTTACATGTGCTATGTCTTAATAATGAGACAGTAAATTGTAGCGAATGTCTTGATAATGTAAGGACTGGCTTAGCGGTTCGAATATTGAACCCTTTGTTTGAATGTAATTCTCATAAAACAATAAGGGATTTTTGATGGGAACTCAATTCCGTATGGATTCTGTCCCCGGCTCACTCGTAGTGGTAAGCGGTAAGCACGAACCTTGGTTATCTGTATTAGAACAAGCTGGTTGGCAATGTCAAAGATGTGGCGACTTACGTAAGGCCGACACACTTTTACATGAAATCGGACCCTGTATTGGTATTGTCGATTTAAGTCAGGATGAATTCAGCTTAAATGGCATAGCCAATTTAGTTAGCAGTCACAAGCATGTTCGTTGGATTGCTTTTATTAGAGAGTCGCAAATTGGTTCTGACACTATTTGTCAGTTCATCGTTAACTTTTGTATTGATTTTTTTACCTCTCCTATCCCAGATGCTCAGCTTATGAGTACGATAGGGCACCAATTGGGGATGCTTAAATTAGAGAAAAAAGTATGGCCTAATTTTGGTAGCACTAAAGACATGGGGATTTCCGGTGAATCGGTATCGATTAAGCGTTTGAGAGAACAAGTGAGGCGAATCGGTTCCACGGATGTCAGTATTCTTATCTACGGTGAGAATGGTTCAGGTAAAGAGAGCGTAGCAAAAGCGATACATAATATGTCGGCACGTTCTAAAGAATCATTCATTACGGTTAACTGTGGTGCGCTTTCAGAAGCAAGAATGCAAGAAGAAATATTTGGTATTGGCGCGGAAGAGGGTGTGGAATGCTTTTTAGAAAAGGCGAATGAAGGTACGCTCTTTCTTAATGACATCTTAACGTTACCACGCTCACAGCAGCGTAATCTTTTGCGCTTTATGCAAGAAGGAAAGATAGACACTGTCGACGGTAATAAACAACTTAACGTAAGAATATTGGCAGCATATAGCTCTGATATTGAAAAAGCATTGGTCGATAAGGATTTTAATGACGAGCTGTATCATTATATTAATGTCTTAAGGATTAACGTTCCCAGTCTTAAAGAAAGAGCGGGAGACATTGGCATTTTAGCTAAACAGTTTTTGCAGGAGTACTCCAAAGAGTACAACGCGCAGGCAAAAGACTTTTCAGACGAAGCGGTTAAGGCGTTGACTCAATATCATTGGCCTGGAAATGTAAGAGAGCTTATGAATCAGATAAAACGCGCTGTGTTGATGTCTGACAGCGATATTATCGAATTACCACAACTGGATTTACCACAGATATCAAGTGGTAAACGTAGTCTGAAAATTATTCGCGAGAATGCAGAAAAAGACGCCTTGATATATGTTCTAGAGTCGCATGATGGGCAGGTATCACCTGCTGCAAAAGAACTAGGAGTATCGAGAGCGACTATGTACAGATTACTCAATAAACATAACCTGATAACCGAAGCAATGTAGTTTTTATTCTTCGTAATAAATGGCGCGTACTAAGATGTAATGCTGTTCATTTAAGACATAAAACTCCGTCATCCTCACGAAAGTGGGGATCTAAACCCACACAGATTTCCGTTTTCACGTAATGATGTTCGGTTAGTTCTAAATACTTCGTCATTCCCGTGGAAACGGGAATTTTGGTTATATTAGATCCCCATTTTCATGTGAATGGCACTGAGATTTTTTAGGGCGGTATATTACTCTGGATACTTATACTTATATAGTGTAATAAGTTGTGATGATTTCTATAGGTCGTTAAAATTTAGATGTATTAGTTATATTTTATAATTTAATTAAATAAAGGGTTGAAGAAATAAACAATTTGGTTACAATTTCACCGTGAATTGAAGTTCACACATTTCTTAATTGGATTAATTAGTTAGATAGGAGGCGCGATATGAAACAGTTAAAACGAATTCATTTTTGTTGCGCTTCTGTGATCTTAAAAACGCAAACCATGTCAGCAACTCATGCGGCTGATTTGCGAATAGATCTATCTGATAACTAACTAGTCCGTAAACCTTATAAGGCTGCGGAAAGATAGCAGCTAAATAGGGAACCTTTCAATTATTCCCCATTAAGACGTTATTTTTCCCAGCAGAGATACTGGAGAAAAAATATGAGTCGTTCTATTTATTTACACCTTGCTGTTCTTCTTGTTAAAGCCGATCTGAAAAGAGAAGAAAGAGTATGGAAACGAAAGCTACGCCGTTCTGTATATGATATCCCTTGGGAGAGTGCACACCTATTAAAGGATATCGGTCTTGAAACTGACGGTCGTACTATTGGTTACAGTCAACCTAGCCATGTCATCGTTGAACGTCGTATCCGTCACCTTCGTCGCGTACACCGTTCTCGAATTGTCACGTAGAGGTTGGGGGGAGCTCTAGCTTTTGGTAGGCTTCCCCCGTTCCAATTTTCAAATGTACGCAAGAATAACTAATGTAGAGAAACGTTTTTTGATTGCTTATGTTCAGATATCAGTACGACTTTAGTCCTAAGCATTATCTCTATTAGTTAAACCAATGTACCTATCAATTTAATAATACATGAGCGAACAAGTGTTTATGTTATTTCGTCTAGATAGGCATGAATCGAATCTTTGTTATCAGTGTATTCAATATTAAAAATAAATAATCATCTTATTATTCAATAAGATGATTTCAATGGAGTCAATATCATCGCGTGGCTTTAGCGATGAAAATTCACATGATTTTTGAGTGGTCAGTGTTGATGACGATGCTATATAACAATTGTTTTTGATACTGTTTTATTGGATATATTGAACAGGTTCCACCTTGGAAAAATAAGAATGATTAGAAAATGTTGCAGTCTGGTCTAAGCTTAGTATGAATAAAGGAGGAACCTATGCAAAAGATTCAGCTCGAACACTGGTTACATGCCGATCATTCTGGGAAACATATTGCACCAAAATTGTATGTCATTGGTTGTGAAGATCTGTCAAATTATCTACTTGCGGTGGAATACAAGCATAAATTGGAGCCCGTTCACAAAGATGGAGAACCGATGCATTTTTCATCTCTTGAGCAAGTTAAGGATGTTCTTTCACGGTTAGGGGTGGAATCTGTCTATTTACGTTTGCACAACACAGATGATGAATGCAGTGCCTTTGGTGACTCTATCCCTTATCATGATATAGAAATGTCCTTGCAGACACATTAAAAATTGATATCGACTACGTTGATCATCGTTTTATCGAATACATTTTATCTAACGAATTGGTCTCCGTAAGGACATTAACACACGCGAAACATAAGTTTCGCTTGCATACCTAATGAGCTAGTCTTATCTTTCTGATTTGGCTGGTTCTTTTTTAGCCTTTGAGATAGTAAGATTAAGCAGTAGTTGGCCATGATTTTTTGTCGAATAAATGATCGATAATTGAGGACGTTAGAATGATTTCAAAATGGGCACAGCGTTTTTTTCAAATGGCTGAGTTAGTGGGTTCATGGAGTAAAGATCCTTCCACACAAGTTGGTGCGGTAATTACTGAAAAAAATCGCATCGTATCCGTTGGTTTTAATGGCTATCCGCATGGTGTTTCAGATAGTGCTAGTACCGATGATCGTGATATGAAATACCTTAAAACTCTCCATGCGGAAGAAAATGCGATTTTGTTTGCTAAGCGGGATCTCGATGGCTGTGAAATTTGGGTGACACATTTTCCGTGTCCAAATTGTGCGGCGAAGATTATTCAGACCGGTATTGCTAGCGTACATTGTCCTGAGCAAACAGAAGATTTTCTCTCTCGTTGGGAAGATAAAATCAACGTTAGCCAAGACATGTTTTTGCAAGCAGGTGTAAAGGTAGATTGGTTACCGATTTCAGAAATTAAGTAGTCGATTGACGTTTGATAGCGGCGTTAAGAAAAGTGCCGCTTCAATATTTTATGAGTGAACTGAGTTCGTAAGTAAAAACCTCTTGGCGTCGTTTTTATTGGCTTTCCTGTTGCGCCATACGCTTGTGTGAATACTCGACTGTTGGCTGCTTTGGGTCTTAACTGCAAAACCTCTCCATGTCTTGCCGTTATCTGCTCTACTTGGCCTAAAACGATCATCTCCATTAACTCTTCCCAATCTAGTTGAAGTTGATCTTGTTCTTCTTTGTTCGGTGACCATAAGATCGGCGATCCTACCTTACGATCAGCTAACGGTATTTCCCGCTCACCTTCTATCGGGATCCAAAGCACTTTGGATAGTTTTTGTCGTACATGGCTTGTCTGCCAAGTTAAACCATGTACACCGACGAGTGGTGCGACACATACAAAGGTCGTTTCTAGTGGTTTTCCTGTGTAACTAATAGGAATGCTCTTAAGTTCTATTCCTAGATCCAAGAAATCTTGTTGTGGTTTGCTCCCTGCCGTAGCACCAAGGTGCCATTCAAGTAATTGACCAACCCAACCTTTGTCGCGTTTTAAATCTGGAGGAACGATCATATTCGTATCTTCTGCGAGCTCAAGAAATGAAAGTCCTGCAATATCTAACGCTCTTTGCAAGAGCTCTGCCTCGGTTTTTGGTTCTGGTTTCATTATTGACCACTAGACTAAAAAAGATATTGTAACAAACTCCAGAGAAAGAACGGAGTACCTATGAGGATCTATGCCTTTTATTTGAGATTAACCCTAGTTATCCACAGGCTTGTTAGAAAAAACGCAATATTAATTGTAACTGGATCAATTAACAGTGGTTTTGATCGGATTTTGGAGTTGATATTATCTTCAAATAATGAAAGTTAGGATCAATGATGTGGATAAGAACCTCTGTGGTTGATCTTTGACCGATCAAAAAAAGATGAAGATCTTCAGCCAATTTTAGCGATAGTTGATCCTTTGGTTTTTATGTAACTTGTTGTTAAATTATGATTTATTTTAATTATTCCTGTGAAGCATTTTTTGTCCTTGTGTAATGAATGAACAAGTGGATTTAGTTCACTGGAATTCTTCACAAACTTATTCACAGAAAAAGTGAATAAATTGGCTAGGTGTCATTAGATAGTGTTGATAACTCGCATATTGGCTAGAGTTTATTCAAAAGTGAGTGTTGGCTAATAAATATTACCTAAACTTACACTGTAAGTTTGCGACATCTAGGGATATGTGAAAAAATCATGCCAACGAGAATTTTCTAGAGGTTGGCCAGTGATCGATGGCGATGGTTACCGCTTAAATGTGGGAATCGTGATTTGTAACAACCATGGTCAGGTATTCTGGGCTAAACGATACGGGCAACATTCTTGGCAGTTTCCCCAAGGGGGAATTGATGACGGAGAAACTCCTGAGCAAGCAATGTTCAGAGAGCTATACGAAGAAGTTGGTCTTACTAAACAGGATGTAAAAATAGTAGCAACAAGCCGTCATTGGTTAAGGTACCGCCTACCAAAGCGCCTTGTTCGTTGGGATTCTAAACCTGTTTGTATCGGGCAAAAACAGAAATGGTTTTTACTGCGCATGATTTGCGATGGGTCGCAAGTAAATATGCAACGTGGTAATACCCCTGAGTTTGATGGTTGGCGTTGGGTTAGTTTTTGGTACCCTGTTAGGCAGGTTGTTTCATTCAAACGTGATGTCTATAGGCGTGCGATGAAAGAATTTGCTTCTTTAGCTATGCCTTTTAAGGAGCGAAAGTCGAAAGGTAAACGTAAAAACCGTAGAGGATAGCAATGCTAACTCAGCTGAGGGATATAGTTGAAAAGGTTATAAGGCTTGATGATGTCCATCAAGCTTTAAACCTTTTGGTTAAAGAAACGTGTATTGCAATGCAAACAGACTGTTGCACTGTTTATTTGGCTAATGATCAGCAGCAACGGCTTGAGTTAATGGCAACTCAAGGTCTGCAATTGCAAGGCCATTCTATTCATATAGATTACTCTGAGGCACTTGTGGGACTGGTGCGTCGCAGTGCTGAACCGCTAAATCTAGCGGAAGCGTCAAAACATCCAAATTATAAATTTTTTCCTCAATTAGGTGAGCAGGTTTACCATTCATTTCTTGGTACGCCAATCATTCATCGAAAACAAGTCTTAGGTGTTTTAGTCATTCAGCAAAAATCACCTCGATTGTTTAGTGAAATCGAAGAGTCATTTTTGGTGACACTTGCCGCACAAGTCGCAGTTATCGTTGCTCACGCCCAAACGAAGGGCCATTGGTTGCTTGCTGAACAAAAGACAATAAGTATCTCTGGTATTGCGGCTTCTCCAGGTGTCGCTGTAGGCCCATTCTGGTGGGACAATACCCAACCTGAACTCTCAGACGTTTTACCCGCCTCTGCTGTAAATACCGAACAAGAACATGAATGGTTAATGTTGGCGATCGAGAATGCAATTACCGATTTTCGGCGAATGCGCAAAAGATTCGATGGTGAGTTAAATAAAGATGCATTGGCGATTTTTGACTTATTCACTCACTTGTTAAATGACCCAATGTTGCGTGCGGACCTTAAAACACAGATAAACAAAGGTGATAGAGCTGATTGGGCATTGAGACAAGTCGTGGAGACCTATTCACATCGATTTGCTCAAATGAGTGATGTGTATATGCGCGAAAGAGCTCAGGATATTAAAGAGCTAGGGCAAAGGTTGCTTTATTTTCTACATAATTCTGAATCTGGTCAAATCGATCTGAAAAAGCCCGTTATTCTAGTTGTTAGAGAACTTACAGCATCAATATTGGCAGGCGTGCCTAAGGAACAATTATTAGCGGTTATTTCATTAGAAGGTGCCGCTAATTCGCACGCTGCTATTCTGTCTCGAGCATTAGGTGTTCCTGCCATAATGGGAGCTAATCTATCACCAGAAGCTATCCATGGTCGCATGGGGGTTGTTGATGGATACAGCGGTAAGATCTTGGTTGAGCCCAACGATCAGTTATTACAAGAATACCGATCATTACAAGGTGAAGAATTTGAGCTTTCTCAAATGGTTGAGGGAGAACTTAGCCAAGATGCCTGCACTAATGATGGAACAAAGATTGAAGTATTGTTAAATGCAGGTCTGAGTGCGGATACAAATATAGCCATTAACGAAGGCGTTGATGGTGTCGGTCTTTACAGGACTGAAATTCAATTTTTATTACAGCATCGATTCCCTTCAGAGGATGAGCAGGCTCAACAATATAGACGTGTCCTAAAGGCGTATATCAACAAAAAGGTGGTAATGCGAACGTTGGATATTGGCGGAGATAAGCCACTACCATACCTACCTATCGAAGAAGATAATCCATTTCTTGGTTGGAGGGGCATACGTTTTACGTTAGATCACCCAGATATATTTATTATTCAGTTAAGGGCAATGTTGCGGGCGAGCATTGGTTTGGATAACTTACGTATATTACTACCCATGGTGTCTAGCTGTCAGGAGTTAGACGAAGCGTTAAAACTTATCGATCAGGCGTTTACTGAAGTTAAGCGTTTTGAGCCAAAAGTCGCTAAACCTGAGATAGGTATCATGGTTGAAGTTCCATCTATGATCTATTTGTTGCCTATGGTTGCGGATAAAGTTGATTTTGTTTCTGTAGGGAGTAATGATCTTACTCAATATTTGCTGGCGGTAGATCGTAATAACTCTCGCGTTTCTGATATTTACGAATCTATCCACCCCGCGGTGATCATGGCATTGAAGCAAATACTTGATACGTGTAATCAATACAATATCCCAGTGAGCTTATGCGGGGAGTTGGCTGGCGATCCTGTTGGTGCATTGTTGCTTGTTGGTTTAGGATATCGTTCGTTAAGTATGAATACCTCAAATGTGGCCCGAGTAAAATATCTATTGAGGCAAACAAGCGCAACAGAATTAAAATCATTTTCTGACAAAGCGTTGACTATGCGATATAGCAAAGATACATATACTATGATGTTGAAATATTTAGAAAACAAGAATCTCGCAGGTTTTACTCGCGCAGGAAAGCAATAAACGTTCTTTTGGTCTTAAAGGTGTGTTTGCTGTATTTTTACGTGATGTTGCGGGTAAAATGTTGTTATCCGTATAGCCCGCTATGCAATTAAGGAAGTAAATTATTATGGCTCAAGGCTTTATTGAGTTTCCACAGATTGATCCTATCCTCGTGTCTCTTGGACCAGTTTCGGTTCGTTGGTATGGATTGATGTATTTATTTGGGTTTATGTTCGCTATTTGGTTGGCAAATAGAAGAGCGGATCAACCCAATAGCGGATGGACAAGAGAACAGGTTTCGGACTTACTATTTGCCGGTTTTTTAGGTGTAGTGGTAGGAGGCAGAATTGGCTACGTGTTGTTTTATCATTTTGATCTGTTTTTGGATGACCCACTGTACTTATTTAAAGTCTGGACAGGTGGTATGTCATTCCATGGTGGATTGATTGGTGTTATATCCGCAATGGGATGGTATGGATATCGGAACCGCCGTACATTTTTCAGTATTGCAGACTTTGTCGCTCCGCTGGTTCCCTTTGGCTTAGGATTGGGTCGACTCGGTAACTTTATGAATGATGAACTCTGGGGGCGTGTTACTGATGTTTCTTGGGGGGTTCTGTTTCCTAGCGGTGGTTATTTACCTAGACACCCTTCGCAGCTTTATGAAGCTTTTCTAGAAGGCGTTGTACTCTTTGTAATATTGAATGTATTCATACGAAAATCTCGACCAGCTGGAGCGGTATCGGGGTTATTCCTAATTGGTTATGGTTCATTTCGCTTTATTGTCGAGTATTTCCGAGAACCCGACGAGCATTTAGGGTTATTTGGTGATTTTGTGTCTATGGGACAAATACTCTCTTCTCCAATGATTATAATTGGTATTTTGATGATGATTTGGGCGTACAAAACAGATAGTCGTATACAAACGGTTAAAGGTAAATAAGTGAAGCAGTATTTAGATTTGTGCCAACGTATTGTTGACGAAGGGATTTGGATTGAAAATAGCCGAACAGGTAAGCGTTGCTTGACGGTTATTAATGCGGATTTAACCTATGATGTTGGTAATAACCAACTTCCCCTTGTCACAACTCGCAAGAGTTTTTGGAAAGCCGCTGTTGCAGAGCTACTTGGTTATATTCGAGGCTATGATAATGCGGAAGATTTTCGTCATTTAGGCGCCAAAACTTGGGATGCGAATGCAAACTTAAATGAGGCGTGGTTGCAGAACCCATATCGTAAAGGTGACGATGATATGGGCAGAGTATATGGTGTTCAAGGGCGTAGGTGGGCTAAACCAGACGGTGGTTTTGTCGATCAACTAAAAAAATTGTTGATGATTTAACGAACGGTAATGATGATCGAGGTGAAATCTTAAATTTTTATAACCCTGGTGAATTTCACATGGGTTGTTTAAGGCCTTGTATGTACAGTCATCACTTTTCTTTGTTAGGTGATACCCTGTATTTGAATAGCACTCAACGTTCATGTGATGTGCCATTGGGGCTTAATTTCAATATGGTTCAGGTGCACGTATTTTTGGCTATTATGGCTCAGATTACCGGCAAAAAAGCGGGGCTGGCCTATCATAAGATAGTTAATGGTCATATCTATGAAGACCAATTAGAACTGATGAGAGACGTTCAATTAAAAAGGGAGCCTCTTGTTGCACCACAACTGAAAATAAACCCTAAGATTCAATCCCTAGAAGACTTGGAGACTTGGGTCACATTAGATGATTTTGAAGTGATTGGCTACGAGAGTCATGATGCGATTAAGTACCCGTTTTCGGTATAGTCTCGACCCTATGAATACATGAAATAAAAAATCCCCAGCATCCAAGATGACTGGGGATTTTTTATTTTCGCGAACCTTTATATCAATCTGGAAAACTGACGGAACATGGAACGTACTTAGCTTGCTGTTCGTTCTACGCTTTTAGAGTCCGCTAATTTAACTTGGTTTAGGATCACATTAAGTCGTTAAAGCGAGAATGGTACCCGGCATGACAATGAATACAGCAATTAAATAGATAGCGACGACGGATTTATTTTTCATTGCCATATCTGAAATAATATCAGCGCCTTTAAGTGGTAATTCACGTAAGAATGGAATACCAAAGATAAATACAGTTGCGAGGATATTAAAGGTTAAATGGACCAGTGCAATCTGTAACGCAAATACGGCATATTCCCCTGTTACAGCGGTTGCAGCAAGTAAAGCCGTGATACAAGTACCTATGTTAGCACCTAAGGTGAATGGGTAGATATCTCTCACTTTGAGTACGCCTGTACCTACGAGTGGCACCATCAAGCTTGTTGTCGTAGACGAAGACTGCACCAAAACGGTAACAATCGAACCTGATACGATACCGTGTATTGGACCTTTACCTATCGCACTTTGAAGAATGTCTTTTGCACGACCAACCATCAGTTTCTTCATTAACTTGCCCATCACAGTGATTGCTAGGAAAACAGTAGTGATACCTAGAGCAATAAGAATGATACCAGCAATACTGTCACTAAATGCGCCGAGAGGCTCCTTGAGCGCTGATATGACAGGTTTGGTGATAGGTTTAACAAAGTTAAACCCTTTTATACTCATATCGCCAGTGGCAAGCATAGGAGAAATTAACCAATGGGATATTTTTTCTAACATACCAAACATCATTTCGATTGGTAGGAATATAAGCACCGCAAGCAAATTAAAGAAATCGTGAACAGTGGCACTGGCAAAGGCGCGTTTAAATTCAACCTTGCAACGCATATGCCCTAGGCTGACTAAGGTATTGGTTACAGTGGTCCCTATATTGGCACCCATGATCATTGGAATGGCTGTTTCAACAGGTAAACCACCTGCTACCAAGCCCACAATGATAGACGTGACAGTACTAGATGATTGGATGAGAGCCGTTGCGACTAAACCTATCATTAGACCAGCTACGGGGTGAGAAGCGAATTCAAAGAGTGTCTTAGCTTGCTCGCCAGTAGCAAGTTTGAAGCCACCACCTACCATTGAAACAGCAAGCAGAAGTAAATAAAGCATGAATCCAAGTTCGCCAACGCATCAAATTCTTAATAGAGCTTTGTCGCGGTGTAGCGCTCGTTGTCGCTTGGTTCATTTTTTTCTCCAGGACCATATTTAAGTCAGTTTTACTTATCTGATCGGAATAGTAGAGAATGAATATTTCAATAATATTACACTTTTATAAAATTGATGATTTAGTTTGGCGTCGCTTTATAGGGGGGTGTATGGTACTAAATAATCGCTATCTATATGAAAATTAATAAATAAAATATTTTAGCCTTGATGTTTTCTTATAAGGTTAACCAACAAATTGACAAAAATGTGCACATCTCACCAAATTTACTGTCATCTTCGACATATAAAACCTCGGAAAAACCAATCATTATCTGGATTTAGTTCGGATATAACGAAAGTTAGGTTTAATACAGCGTATCAAGTAAACTAGGTCAAAAGAATTCTGGAAATTATCATGTCACATTTGAATTATAACCATCTCTACTATTTTTGGATGGTGTGCAAGCAAGGCTCTGTATCTAAAGCCGCTGATGCTCTGTTTTTGACCCCTCAAACGGTCACAGGGCAGATAAAAGCACTTGAAGATAGGGTGGGTGGAAAGCTCACAAAACGAAATGGTCGAAATGTTCAACCAACAGAACTTGGCCAGCTAATATATAAGTATTCTGACAGAATGTTTGGTCTAAGCTATGAGATGCTCGATATTGTAAACTACAGTCAACGATCAAATGTATTATTTGATGTTGGTGTAGCGGATGCCCTTTCCAAGCGTCTAGTGAGTAAAGTTCTCATGACAACAATTCCCGAAGATAACAGTATTCATCTGCGCTGTTTTGAGTCAACCCATGAGCTATTACTCGAACAATTGTCACAGCACAAATTGGATATGATTCTTTCAGATTGTCCAGTTGATTCGACTCAAAGCCCCGGCCTTTACAGTAAAAAATTGGGTGAGTGTTCGTTAAGTTTTTTTTGTTATGGCAGAGTTGACGATATCGATTTTCCAGTTGTTTTAGAAGAGAGAAAAATTCTGGTACCTGGCAGTCGTACGTCAATGGGACGTAAGGTGTCTCAATGGTTTGATCAACAGGGTATTAGGGCCAATATTTTAGGTGAGTTTGATGATGTAGCATTGATGAAAGCCTTTGCTCAATCTCATAAAGATGTCATTTTTCTCGCACCAAACCTTTATCTTTCTGAAATACTTGAAGAGTCACCACTCCAATTAATTGCAAACGTGCACGAGCTCAAAGAAGAGTATTACGTTATATTTGCGGAAAGAATGATTCAACACCCTGCGGTAAAGAATGTTTGTGATGCGGATTTTAGTAATTTGTTTGACTAAATTAGTGTTTTCTTGTGTAGATACTTGCCGAAAGTGTCATATAGCGGTAGTTTGTATCGCTATTATTGGAAATAAAACAGTTACATTACAAGAATAGATGAGTTAACCAATGACATTCCTAGCTAGTTTAAGTTTGATGGAGATTGCGAAATGAACCTACAGGATATGGAAAAAAAATTCTGCTCAAGCCGTTGCTTTATTGAAAGCGATGGCGAACGAAAGAAGGTTACAAATCCTTTGTATATTGCATGATCAGGAATTATCTGTAGGTGAACTGTGTACTAAACTAAGCCTCAGTCAATCTGCTTTGTCTCAACACTTAGCATGGTTAAGACGGGATGGGCTTGTTTCGACAAGAAAAGAGGCACAGACAGTATACTATTCGCTATATAGTCGCGAAGTTAAAGAGATGATACGCTTGCTTCATTCTTTGTATTGCGGTTCTT
>LLEJ01000081.1_pt1 | contig 13218 bp, 12 predicted proteins | sample 595831 | NCBI WGS metagenome assembly LLEJ01 (sample SAMN02919310, study PRJNA255460) | bioreactor metagenome | biome: chemostat; feature: culture 2011_10.1; material: sediment; isolation source: day101 10degC chemostat 2011 inoculated with Wadden Sea sediment taken from... | place: Germany: Bremen... | reverse complement strand
AAGCTCAACAATATTTTTTAAAAGGCTTTATTATCAATTTGTTAACTATTCTTCTTTTCAACGAGGTTAGATGGAAAAGTTTTATCACATAATGACACTCGTAAGCATTGGCTTTTACTGGGTTCTTGTCGCCGGTGTAACGCTGCGCGTCGTACTGAAAAGACGAGCGGTGAGCGTTTCTTTAGCTTGGTTGATGATTATCTATATCATCCCTGTATTTGGCATAATCTGTTATTTTCTTTTTGGCGAACTAAACCTAGGAAAAAAACGGGCGGAGAGAGCCAAACAGATGTTTACACCCTATGGGGAATGGTTCGATCAGTTACACGACTGCCAAGCTCATTTACCTGAACTGATGAGCCCACAGATCACGAAGATAGATGACTTATGCAACCACCGCATGAGTATTCCAGCACTCTGCGGCAATACCTTATCACTCCAACGTTTTTCCGAATGAGATACTCCGTTCCATCATTAAAGACATCGATAACTCTAACCACCACATCCGCGCCGTATTTTACATTTGGCACAACGGCGGTTTAGCGATGCGGTAAGCAATGCCTTAATTCGAGCGGCAAAAAGAGGAGTAGACATACAAATCTTACTTGACTCCGCTGGCAGTTATCGCTTCTTCAAGAGTCATTGGATACAGATGATGGAACTAGAAGGTATCCGGGTGATCCAAGCACTTGGTGTCAGCCCTTGGCGCTTTTTTTAAGACGTCTTGATCTACGACAACACCGAAAGATTATCGTGATCGACGATAATGTCGCCTATACCGGTTCGATGAATATGGTCGATCCTGCTTTTTTCAAACAGAATGCAGGCATTGGTCAATGGGTAGATGTGATGGTTCGTATTACTGGACCGACGGTTAATATTCTGTCTGCTATTCACGCATGGGATTGGGAGGTTGAAACCGGTGATAGACAACTGCCTACCTTGCCAGAATGTATTATTGCAAGCGAAGACAAAGCTCTACCAATTCAAGTGGTACCATCCGGACCTGGGATGCCAGAAAACCTGATTCAACAAGTACTCACCCTAGCGATAAACCAGGCAACGAAATCCGTCAGTATAACAACACCCTATTTTGTTCCTAGTGATGAATTATTAGAAGAGTTTCGCATGACCGCCCAACGAGGCGTTACCGTGGAACTCATCATCCCTAAGAAGAACAATTCTCTTATGGTTCAGTGGGCTTCTCGCGCCTACTACGACGAATTGCTCGATGCTGGCGTAAGAATATATGAATTTGATGGAGGACTGCTGCACACGAAATCGGTCGTTGTTGATGGTCTTTACTGTTTGGTCGGTACGGTCAATATTGATATGCGCAGTTTATGGCTTAATTTTGAGCTCACGCTCGCGGTAGATAATCGAGATTTCACGTTGGAGATGGTTGAGCTATTGGAGTCTTATAAAGCATTGTCAACCAGAGTTGATAAAGCACAATGGAACGGAAGAAGTATGCGATACCGATTTCTCGAACGTGTTTTCTATCTGTTTAGCCCATTGTTATAACGGTTTCTCATTCTTCTTCAGCGAATTTCAGTTGCTTAATATCTTCTATCATGTTTTAAATTAACCAAATCAGATTAAAACATCATGTAGGGAAATGGGATGTCCGAACATAAACAAACCAAGCTGGTCACTGCTGGCCGAGATAAAAAATGGACAAACGGTGTGGTCAACCCACCCGTTCAACGTGCTTCAACCGTTGTTTTTGAAACCGTCGCACAAAAAAACCAGGCAACGAAAGACCGGGCAAATAAAACCTTATTTTATGGTCGTCGTGGTACCAATACACATTTTGCATTTCAAGATGCAATGAATCAAATTGAAGGTGGGGTTGGTTGTGCACTTTATCCTTGTGGTACAGCGGCGATTTCCAATGCTATTCTCTGCTTCGTAGAGACTGGTGACCATATTCTGATGGTCGATACATGTTATGAACCTACCCGAAATTTTTGCGATGTAATACTAAAAAAAATAGGCGTTGAGACAACCTATTATGACCCTATGATAGGCGAAGGTATCCGCGAACTTATTAGAGCCAATACCAAAATATTGTTCCTTGAGTCTCCAGGTTCAGTAACAATGGAAGTGCAAGATGTTCCAACCCTAACAAAAATAGCAAAAGAAGCGGACATGATCACCATCCTTGATAATACTTGGGGTGCCGGTGTTAACTTCTCCCCTTTTGATTTCGGGGTTGATATTTCGGTGCAAGCAGCAACGAAGTATATCGTTGGTCATTCAGACGTTATGATCGGTACCGCGGTGTCGAATCAGAAATGTTGGGACCAATTACGTGAACAAAGTTATCTCATGGGCCAATGTATCTCACCCGACGATGCGTACCTCGCGCTTCGAGGACTAAGAACACTGGATGTGAGATTACGTCAACACGAAGAAAACAGCATTAAGGTAGCAAATTGGTTAGCCAAGCATCCGCTCGTGGATCATGTTCGTCATCCTGCATTAGAAACGTGCCCTGGACATGCGTTTTATAAGCGAGATTTTACCGGTTGTAATGGCCTGTTCTCTTTTATCCTTAAAACAGCAGATTCCAAAGCGACAACCGAATTGCTCGACGGTATGAAACATTTTAGTATGGGGTATTCGTGGGGTGGATTTGAAAGCTTGATTCTTGCTAATGAGCCCAGCTCATTTAATAGTTTACGTACAGTAGCTAATCCTAATTTCAAAGGAACGTTAGTACGTTTACATATAGGACTAGAAAACGTCGATGAATTGATCGATGACCTTGATAAAGGCTTAGAAAGATACCAACAAGCGCTATCTTGATTAGCCGGTGACGCATCGTCTGTTTTAATTATCTCTTAGAAGTCGAGTCAATAATACTCGACTTCTATTTAGCCCATTACACCGTTTAGATCATACCACTAACTGCAATATCTCTAGCCTCAACTCATCACTCCAATCTAGATCTTCTACTAACTCAACCCCAACTATCGTACTGTCAGATTGCACACGTGAATTTACAACATAAGCTTTGGGATAATGTTTAGGAATATTCTTAAGATCAGGCACTACAATGACTTCTTCACCCGGCTTGACAATAATTCTTTGTTTTATAAGCAATCCACAACCGGCCACTGAAATATCTAAAAGCTGAGCTTTGTACTCTTGACCGCCGATCTCAACCATTGCACCAATATTCACTTTATAACGTTTTGTCGCTCGGATTGGTTTGGTTTCAAACTTATTTGGATACGACAGAAATATCAGCCATGAGGAGCCCATCATCTTGACGCCTAAAATACGAGATCGAAAGGCAATAACGTGACCTTCATCTGTATTGGTTACGCCCCTAAGAACAATCTCCGAACCGTTTATATTCCTGGTCACAAGATCTTCTGTTGCTTTGGTACTAAGCTCAAAAATAAGGTAATTATGCTCTTTAAGACCAATAAACGTACCCGTAAAGGTATACTGATTAGTCGGCCCAAAATTAATTACCGAAGAAAGTTTCATGCCAAACTGGAGGAATTTTTTAAGATCGGTGACTTTAGTTGGTTCACTACTCATAGTATCAATAGACTTCTAAACATAAACGGAAATGAGACTCATTATTATTCATTAACTTTACAGGATAATCAATTCCCACAACAATTAGTTTGCTCTATGTCTAAAAAGCACATGTACACATTCTGATTGGTGGAGAACCGACAATACAGCGATATTGGTGATACTGGCACTGCTATGAACTTGGATCAGATTCCGGATATCGCCTGACAATATCAGCTAGGTAATCTTGATGTTCTCTTAATGCATTGACACAATGTCCATCTAGTTTGCCACTATATACCATTTTTTCGAGCTCTAATAGTGCGGCTGAGACTGAGCAAGCCTGTTTATACGGGCGATGACTGGTCAATGCATCAAAAACAATTCGCCACAGTAACTATACGAGCTGGGACGGCTATCTCTACATCAGACAGTCCATTTGGGTAAACCTGTCCCATCTAAAAACTCCTGATGACAAGAGACAATGCTCTTAAGCACCTCGATACATCGGTGTGAAGGAAAACCTAGATTCTCGATAATTTTGTCTACTTCCTTAACCCCACTAGAAATGTAATCCCTCATTTTCTCACGCTCATCGACGGCCAAAGGCGAAGGCTTAAGCAATATCTCAATGGATAACGCTGACTTGCCAATATCATGTAAGCGGGAAAATATATGCACACTCTCTATCAATTCGTCATCGAGATGATAGATATCGGCCACCCCTTTGGCAATAAGATGCGCATAGCGGCTCATCCTCTCCATATGTTCTTTCGATTCATTTTTATAGCCAGCAGAAAGCGCTTTCGTTATCTCTGCTGATGTAAGAATCGCATTAAGCAATGAATACTCTGTGTTAACCGCAAAATTAATAAGATCACAAAACGGGGACAAATTTTGTTGAATTTCGTCAGTAAAGACGGCTTTTCGATAAGAGTCAAAAAATATGAAACCGATAAAATTTTGTCCATTGTAAATAGGAACGGTATAAGAAGAGTTATAGCCTTGTTGTAGCAACCATTCAGAATGCTTGTTACCACCTTCAATCGTCCCCGGCAAATCGTCGACAATACGTGTGCACCTTTGCTCCGCACAGACTTTTAATTTAGGACAAGAGTTTAATGGGAAGGAGTAGTTAGTGAAGTTATTCAACCCCGTGTTACTTTCAGCATAGGTATATAATTGTGTACTCTTAGGATCATAAGATACTATCGCTATTCGAGCTACATCAGGTATCTCAACCAAAATACGTTGATGAATGTCTTTTAGTTCCTGACGCAAAGAATCACTATGTCCAGAGCGTGAATGAACAGACTGTTTAGTTTCTTTTAACGAGTTCATAACCCAGCACCTAACAAAGCATTTCGTTAATCCATATGAAAATACTTACGTATTTACAAATTAATCACATCCCCCTTAGATTTTAGCTCTAGAAAGACAAAAATGACCACTTTTGATAGTAAAAAATCATCGGTACCGGAGCCACACGTATTAGTTTTCTCTCTTAAAACAATCTATATCATGGTCATCAACGAGGCCCGTCGCTTGCATAAACGCATAAACCGTTGTGCTGCCTAAAAACTTAAACCCTCGTTTCTTAAGGTCTTTGAACAACCGATCCGATTCAGATGTCGTCGCAGGAGGAGAGTCACCCACCGTTCGATTAGAGATTGGTTGGTTGCCTACAAACGCCCAAACATAGTCACTGAAGCTGCCAAATTCCTTTTGAATCTCAAGAAATCGCTGCGCGTTATTTATTGCTGCTTCTATCTTTGCTCTATGTCGGATTATCCGACTGTTCTGCAATAACGCTTCAACCATCGCACCGTCAAACTGAGACACTTTCAGTGGGTCAAAACCAGCAAACGCATCTCTATAACCATCTCGCCTTTTTAGAATGGTGTACCAACTTAACCCTGCTTGTGCTGATTCCAGAACTAGAAATTCAAAGAATACGTTATCTTCATAAATGGGTACTCCCCATTCATTATCATGGTATTCAAGGTAATCCAGTTTAGTTTCATCAGCCCACTTACATCTGTTCATCGTTATCCTTGATTGCGCTTTGCTCCAACCTAAAGACAAAGCGCCTGTTTGAAGTTGAGTTACCCTTTTGAATCGTCTATGGCAACTATCTGTATCTTATGCAGAATACGATAGAGCACAGGCACAACGATTAAGGTCAGTATGGTCGCGAAGCCTAAGCCAAACATAATCGTCACTGCCATTGGTTTAAAGAAACTATCCGGTAGAAGTGGCACCATACCTAAAATGGTCGTGATTGCGGCCATACAGACGGGTCGAACTCGACTCAGTGCCGCATCTACTACGGCTAGATAAGGTTCTTTTCCAGACGTCATCTCAATATTGATCTGATCGAGCAACACAATACCATTCTTCAGCAACATACCAGACAAACTCAGAAACCCGAGTAGCGCCATGAAACCAAACGGAGTATCAAGCAACAACAAGCCTGTAGAGACGCCAATAATGGCCAAAGGCACCGTAAACCAAACAATCAGAGGTTCTTTAACCGAGTTAAACAAGAACACCGTAACCAAGAACATAAAGAGATAGCCCAGTGGCATCGTAGTAAATAAGGACTCTTGAGCATCAGCCGAAGACTCATACTCTCCCCCCCATTCCAACGAATATCCTGGTGGCATCTCTATTGCGTCAATTTGCGTCATTAACCGCTTCTGTAACGTCGCCGCCGTCTCGTCACCAAGTAAATCTGGGTCGGCAAAAATAGTCAGCATACGTTTACGATTTTTACGAATGATAAGCGGATCTTCCCAGCGGGTTTCATACCCAAGAGTGACCTGTTGTAGTGGTATATATTCGCTTAAACCTGGGCTCCATATCTTCATACTTTCGATGTTATTTATGTTCTCTCTTTCATCTTCAGGTAACCGAGCAACAATTGGCATTAACGTTGTGCCATCACGATAGACCCCAACGCTTTTCCCAGAAAATGACATGCTTAGGAATTCATCCACATCCGATTTTGTGATGCCGTAACGTCTAGCCTGACTTTCATTAAATATCGGTTCCAGTACCTTCGTCCTTTCCCGCCAATCATGTCTTACGTTCGTCGTCCCATTATCGGCGTACAAAAGATCCATAACCTGCGTAGCCAAAGTCCTCAATACTGTCGGATCAGAACCCACGAGACGAGCTTCTATCTTCGCCCCCCCTCCTGGTCCTAACTCAATTTTCTTCAGCTTATAGTTTATCTCTGGAAAGTTAAGTTGAATATGGGAGCGGAACTTAGCCATTAACGGGTCCATCACCTCTGCGGATGTAACGCGCGTGGCTATCTCACCATAGGCGGAGTAACTCTTTTCTGGTGAATAAGTCAGCATAAACCGTTGCAACCCTTTACCAGCCGTTGTCGTAACGTGCTCGACACCATCCTGCTCTGATAACCAACCTTGCAATACCTGTAACTTAGTATTGGTCGCGCGGATATCGGTTCCTTCTGGCATCCATACATCAACCATAAACAATGGAGTAGTGGACGATGGAAAGAAGGATTGTTTTACTTTGGTAAATCCATACATGCTTATAACTAACATCACTACCAACACAATGACGGTCGTCCATGCCCGTTTCATACAAAACTCTAAGAAGTTTCGATATATCACGAAAATCATTCCGTTATATGGATCCGAATCTTCATCGTCTTTGCTATCTGTCGGGGTTTCCTTGAAAAATAGATCAGCGAAGAATGGTGTCAAAGAGATGGCAGTAAACCAACTCAACATGAGCGAAATGAGTAATACTGTGAATAGTGTGCCACAATACTCACCGGTTGCGTCGTCAGACAAACCGATTGGTGCAAATGCTGTAACGGCAATAACGGTTGCACCAAATAGTGGCCAAATTGTTTGCGTTACAATATCAGTCGCCGCTTGCAACCTCGTTCGCCCTTGCTTGGTTCCTATCAGTATCCCTTCTACCACCACGATGGCGTTATCTACCAACATCCCGAGAGCAATGACCAAGGCGCCAAGCGAAATACGTTGCAGTTCGATACCCATGTACTGCATAAAGATAAAGGTACCTAATACTGTCACTAACAGTATCAAACCAATGAGAAGGCCAGATCTCAGCCCCATAAAGAAAAGCAAAACAACGATAACGATACCAACCGCTTGCGCTAAGCTAATGACAAATCCACTGACGGATTTATCGACTTCTTTTGGTTGGCTATATATCTCAGAAATATCGATACCAATAGGCTGCTGAAATTTAAGCTCTGCCAGTCTTCTATCGAATCGCTTACCTACTTCAACAACATTGACCCCAGAGTTAAACGACACGCCCATATTGAGAGAAAGTCTGCCATTAAAGTTAATGATATTAGAGGGGACCTCGACATAACCTCGTTTGATCGTCGCCACATCTTTTAGGAAGATAAGCCCTTGCGCTCCCCCTTCGGTTAAGATTAGGTCGCCCAGTTGAGAAACGTCTTCAAACTCACCGGTCGGTTGAATTCGAATGTACTCTTCACCAATACGTACTGCACCCGCATCGTTCACTGTATTCTGAGTATCAAGCAGATTAAATATCGTGGATGGCGCAATACCCAAGCTACTTAAGCGCTTCATCGATATCTCAATGAAGACTTGCTCTTGCTGCTCGCCAGATACGCTAATTTTCCCAATTCCATCGATTAACTCTAGGTCTCGTCGCAGGTAATCAACATAATCCAGAAGCTCTTTATAGCTGTACCCCTCACCAGATATAGCCAGTAATATACCGTACACATCACCAAAATCATCGATGACCTGCGGGCTATGTACCCCCGGCGGTAGAGTTGGTGCGAGATCGTTAACCTTTCGTCTTAATTCATCCCATATTTGTGGAAGGTCATCAGGGCCATAGTTATTTTTCATGGTCACGGTTATCTGAGATAAGCCTCGACTGGAGATTGAGTTAACCTCATCAACATAGATAAGCTGTTGTATCGCCTTCTCTATTGGGTAGGTCACTTCTTCTTCGACCTGGACCGGTGTTGCACCGGGATAGCTTGTCACTACCATGGCGTCTTTGATCGTAAATGCAGGGTCTTCAAGTCGACCTAAGTCAAAAAAGGCCGATGTACCGCCAATCAAGAATATCAGCGAAAGCATCCAACTTATTACTTTATTCTTGATAAAGTAGGCCGCGATGCCCTTCTCTTCCGCAGGCGTTTCAGCATTCAATATGGGCGCATTTTTTTGGTCGCTCATTGGTTTGCCTCCTGCATGCTTGGCTCTACTTTTAATCCATCGCGCAAGCGTGTTATGCCAGCAATAACTATCTTGTCTTCAGCGGTTAATCCATCCAACACTTGAATTTCCTTATAGCTCACTCGTCCTGTCATGACTTTGGTGCGCTTAACTGTATTATCTGGTTGCAATACCCAGACAAATTTGTTCGCCCTGTCTAGCGTGTCCCCATCTGGATTAAATATCGCTTCTATCGGTATCGACAAAGCGACGGTTTGTATATCGCCTACATGGCCTTTCTTCGGTGCAACCTCTACCGCCATGCCATCTAGGATTAATATTTCCTTAGGCATAGGCATGGTTAGGGTAACGTTATAGGTTGCCGTGTCTTGATCTTGTTCGGTGGTATATTCCTTCAGCTTCGCTGAGTAAATGAGTCCATTAGCGACTTTAACATCCGCTTCAACTGATCCAAATTCCTCCATTTGAGGTGAATTAGCGAACAACTTATCTGCTACCTGAATAACAATATCGACAAAGGCTGGATTATGGATATTAACTATCTGTTGACCCGCTTGAACATTTTCAAATTTCTCAACATTAACGCGTGATAGAATTCCATCGAAAGGTGCTTTCAGTTGGGTAAAGGAGAGTCTAAGTGTCGCCAAATCATATTCAGCTTTTGCTATCATACGTTGAGCAGCCAGTTCATCGAATTGTGATTGTGCGAGCAACCCTTTTTTTCACTAATGGCGCCGAGCGTCGATATTGACTATCCGCCACATTGAATGACGCTCTTTTATTTTCTACTTCTAGCTTAAAATCATTGGGGTCGATCTCAGCGAGCACCTGTCCTTTACTCACTAAGTCTCCTTCATTTACATCAAGTTTGATTACCTCTCCAGAAAGCCGAAAGCTGAGATGAGAACGGTCAGCGGCCGCCGCGATAGCCGGGAAAAACATGCGACCATCGTAAACCACATCAGATTGTTTTGAGAGATCTAAAATACGAACTCGTGGGATCTCTTTTTCAACGTCGACAGGTTTTTTATCACAACCTACCATCGCAACAAGAGAACTTAATATTATGATATAAATTATTTTTTTCATATTACAGCCCTCTCTCCTTAACCCACTCTCTGACTTTTATTCCCTCTTCAATACTTGCCACTCCAGAAATAACCACCAAATCACCATCAGACAATCCCGACTGAACCTTGCCAGCTTCACTTAATGTTAATTCCACTTTTTCTGTTAATCCTTCTTCAGTGACTCTCCATACATACTGTTTGTCATTTTCAGTGAACAACGCACTTTTAGGAACCTCTGTTGTATCAACTTTAGGAATAGAAACCCTTAATTGCCCTGACATTCCCGGAAGCGCCCCAACATCATCAGGTTTATCCATTACCATGGTCGTTTTATAACTGTTCGTTTTTGAATCGGCTTCGGTGTCTATCTCGAGCAACTGAACAGAAAATGACTCTTGTGGAAAAGAGTCAAAGGTCATGGTTGCTTTTTTATTCATTCCCCCGCGAAATCGGTTTAACAGATAGCCCGGAAGCTGAAATTCGATTTTTAAGACAGCCGTTGTTTGTACATTCATCACCGCTTGACCGGCGCTGATGTATTCGTAATTTTCTATGTTAACAATAGAAACGGTGCCGTCATACGGAGCGACTAACCCCGTGTAGCTTAGGTTTGAGGAGGCTTGTTCGAGGGAAGCGTTTGCAGATTTATAGTTGGCAAGAGCTCGGTCATAGTCTTGTTCTGAAACGACTTGATCCTTGCGCAGTTTTTTCATCCGTTTATATTGAACATTAGCCAGTTCAAAATTGGCTCGGGCCTGTTTTTCGAGCAATTTATACTCATCAGGATTAAGCGCTGCGAGTATATCGCCACGTTTCACAAGATCACCAGAATTGACGTTAAGCAGTTCAAGCTGACCCGGGACACGGAAAGCAAGGACGGCTTTATCGCCGGCTTGAGCTATTGCAGGAAATGTACGACTCAGATCACTATTACCAACGGACACGGCAAATAATTTAGCGGGTCGAGATTCTGGTTCAGGAACGGGGGGCTGCTCTTTACATCCAACAAGCAGAACCGCAAAAAATAACAGTGAAAACACTTGGGGTTTAAACATAAAACATCATCCATGTAATAGCTTTACAGCGCTAACTATTAACATAGATGATGGAAAGGGAATTTGCCAGTGAATTGAATCATAACTCACTGATAATTAAGTGTGATTCTAGCCAAGATCACCTTTGTTATTACAATTTGCTGAATTCTCGATTAACTTTAAATGATTCGGACGTAACATAGGCTTCCATTGCTCTCACCCCGTTATCCACTCGTCCTAGCTCATTTTCAATATTATTGAGCAGGTTTTCAGGCGTTTGCCCAGCCTGCCAAGCCTTATCTTTGATTTTGTGGTCCTGTTTAGTTTTGATGTTCTCTTGATACTCGTAGGGCTGTTTTTCCAACATCAAAGTAAATGCGACATAGGCGACAACAACCAAAAAACTTCCACCCAATAACGCAGCAGACACCACCAAGATTCTAACCAACCAGGTCTCTACACCGAAGTAGTTTGCAATACCCGCACAAACACCGGATAGCTTAGCGTTGACGGGGTCACGATAAAGTTGCCTATCTCTCATTATTCTGCCTCCAGCTTGGTGACTCAGAATCCAAGATCCGCTCTAACGTATCGACCCTTTTTTGCAATGATTCTGCTTTAGACGTTAGAGACTCTAAACGCTCGTAGTCTTCCGTTGTTAAGCCATGTTCTGACTTTCTCTTACCGCGATAGTGTAAAAACAACCAAAGCGGCGCGACAAAAATCAAAAATACTATAATTGGTCCGGTAACAATGGCCGCTGTCATATACATTACTCCTAATTATTAGTCTTTATTCATCTGTGCTTTTAGTTTTTGCAGCTCTTTTTCTATCTCATCATTGGCTTGCAGTTCAGCAAACTCCTGATCAAGAGACTTCGCTTTACCCGACATTTCATAGGTATCAGCTTCAGCTTCAAGCTGATCAATCTTACGCTCGTACTGCTCAAACTTTGAAAAAGCTTCGTTTGTGCGGCTGGTATGAAGATGTTTTTGTACATCTCTACGACTTCCCGCGGCTTCACGACGAATCACAAGCGCTTGTTGCTTAGCACGAGTCTCATTGATTTTTGTCTCTAGCTTACTGATTTCGCCCGATAACTTATCAATGGTATCTTCAACTAAGGTCTGCTCATGATGCAAGCTTTTCACAATTTCAATGAGCTTCTGTTTTTCTATCAATGCTGCTCTAGCAAGATCTTCTCGGCTTTTTGTTAACGCCAATGTCGCTTTGTTTTGCCACTCTTCAATGTGCGATTCCATGGAATCAACACGACGAAAAAGTTCTTTTTGTCCGCAATAGCTTTTGCGGAATTAGTGCGAACTTCAACTAACGTATCTTCCATCTCTTGTAAAATGAGTCGAATCATCTTTTCAGGATCTTCAGCTTTGTCCAGAAGTGAACTCACATTAGAATTGATGATATCAGCGAAACGCGAAAAAATACCCATGATATGTCTCCTTAATAATAACAGTAGTTAACCTTAACCTGCTTGTCATTCACAAATAGCTCTAGGTTTACGAGTTACAATTCAATATCCATGCCAATATTTTTTATCAATTATTACAAAGATTTAGATGCGGGTGGGTTTTTAAGGTCATTGTGCTATGATGAATTAAACCAACTATTGGTAAAAAAAACCACTCGACAGTGAGAGATGTATGGAACAGCAAACCTTGATTGGAGAATCACCACTTTTTTTGACCGTTTTAGACAAAGTGTCGCGCCTTGCCCCCATCGAGAGACCCGTTCTAATCATTGGTGAAAGAGGAACAGGTAAAGAGTTGATCGCTCAACGACTCCACTACCTTTCAAAACGGTGGGACCAACCATTAGTGATGCTCAATTGCTCAAGCCTAAGCGAAGGACTCATAGATACCGAACTCTTCGGACATGAAGCCGGGGCATTTACGGGTTCAAAAGGTCGGCATCAAGGCCGCTTTGAACGCGCAGAAGGAGGGACCTTATTCTTAGATGAGTTGGCAACCTCACCCCTTTCGGTACAAGAGAAACTGTTGCGTGTAATCGAATACGGTCAGTATGAGAGAGTTGGGGGCAGCAAAACACTCAATGCCAATGTCAGACTCGTATGTGCCACCAACGCAAATCTACCTAAGATGGCAAAAAACGAAACCTTTAGAGCTGACTTGCTGGATCGGCTCGCCTTCGATGTTGTTCATCTTCCTCCACTACGAGAACGCCAAGAAGATATCCCATTGCTCGCTCAGCATTACGCCATGAGAATGTGTCGCGAATTGTCGCTTTCGCTCTTCGTTGGTTTTACCGATAATGTATTTCGTATAATGTCGGAGTACCCTTGGCCGGGGAATGTTCGTGAGTTAA
>LLEJ01000080.1_pt1 | contig 13299 bp, 9 predicted proteins | sample 595831 | NCBI WGS metagenome assembly LLEJ01 (sample SAMN02919310, study PRJNA255460) | bioreactor metagenome | biome: chemostat; feature: culture 2011_10.1; material: sediment; isolation source: day101 10degC chemostat 2011 inoculated with Wadden Sea sediment taken from... | place: Germany: Bremen ... | reverse complement strand
TTAGCTATCACACCTACCATCGACTGAATCTGCTCTACTTGGCTATCGAGTGATCGATAGCCTGTACATTTTGACCAAACTTTGTTTAGTTGAGTCAGTCTTTGATTATTATTGGCGATGACATTTAGACCTTCGGCCGCAGCAAGAGTCGCTTCATGGGTTTTAGTGTGGGAATCCTGGGTTAACTGAGCGATCTCGTTAATGGATGAGTCAAGCTCTGCAACAATATCTGCCATCGAAGATAGAGCACTATTTTGTTGTGTTAACCCTCCTTCTATATCATTAGAGACGCTTGTACTTATCTCTGATGTTTGATGGAGCGAATCACAATTATCAGACATGGTTCTGATCGAGTAGGCTGTAGATTTCATGACTTGATTTAACTTTTTCGCAATGAGTTGCATTTCCTTCGGACCAATTTCAGGAACATCATAATGGTAGTTATGCTCAGCAACATGCGCTAGATGCTGAATAATATTATTCATCCCTTTAGACATCCATGACCTCATGAATACGGCGGCAGTCCATAGTGCAATAATAAGTATGCAACTAATAATGAAAATATGTTGTTTAAATGTATTGATAGACTGAATGACTGAGTATGTTCGTTGCTTCATCGCGCTTTCTATATCGCTGGATAAACCGCTGAGCAATGTCGTTACCGTTAAAGATGTCTGTGACGCGGTATCGACCATCTTTTCTTGTTCTTCAATCAAAGCGACTTTAGTCAGCAGCAATTTTGGGATAGATTTCTCAGCATTCAATTCTGTCATCACAATGTCGAAGGGCGTGACGAAACTCGTGTAAGTTTTTATCTCAGGTATAAGCAGTGAGAGATCATCAAATGCTAAATCTAACGCCGCCAATCTATTATAAATTTCCTTATACAGCGTTCTCGCTATGTCACTATTTTTTTCTACCATCAGAAGTAAAAAAGTACTATTAAGCGCAATAGCACTTGATACAAAACGACTGGAAGCATCGTTTGCTTCAGGATTATCCTCGATTAGAAACTGACTGATTCGGTTCATTTCTGGTCCGATAGAACCTAGCCCATACCTAAGGGTAGGTAGGTTCTCAGTGATTTGCGCAGTAAGGTTCAGCGTACTATTTTGAATGTCTAAAATACCAGAAGATAGAGAATCAAGTCCTTGAATATGAGTTGTTAACTCAATAACTTGAGACGCAGATATAATGGAGCCCGTTTTGGTCGCACTGTTATTAAGTTGATCAATTTCTATTTTTGCTTGCTGTTGATATTGTTCGATCTGAGTTTGGGTTTCTTTAAGAGAATGAATACTATTTGAATGTAAACCATCGTTCATAAATTTAACGTGTTGCAGGACATTCTTAGTCAGTTTCGCGTTCGATAGTGCTAGAGGTAGCATTTGGTCGTTCAGTTTGTTGAATTGATATCCAACACGATCAATGCCTCTATTACTGAATAAAGAAAGGCAAATAAAGCACGCTATGACGGTGACGAGAAGAAAGGTAAAAACGTGAATTAATGAGATTGATGAGCGTTTCATTATAGCCTTCGAAGTGTGAGTTTCAGACAGGTATTATCCTAAATGGGTAGAATTGCGGATAGGTTACAGAAATAAGTCCGTTTCATTACAGGGGATGCATGCTTAATACCTACATTTTATTTGCTAGTGTGATTTACGTATAAGATTTATGGGTGCTCTATCGTTTGTGGAAAAAAGGACTACTTGTTTCTACTTCAATATCTCATTCAACATGGAGATAATATTGACAACCTGCTTACATAATGACAGCATGCTTACATTATATAGGGAGATCACAAATGAAAATGAAAACGGTACATCTATGTGTGTATGACACAATGGCGGATTGGGAGTATGGATATGTCATCGCTCATATCAACAGTCCTGACTTTCAAAAAAATCCTAATATTTACGAAATTAAAACGGTCGGAATGACGCTAGAACCAATTAGAACAAAAGGTGGAGTTCAGATTCTTCCTGATATGTCTTTGGATCAACTATCTTCGGAAGATAGCCAACTTTTGATTCTCGCTGGTTCTGACAACGCTGTAACTGGAGGGATAGACGACTTTGTAACCTGTGCAGATAACTTCTTAAAACACGGAACACCTGTTGCCGCTATCTGTGGGGCAACGGCAGCACTAGCACGTGCAGGCTTATTAAATGAGTTACGCCATACAAGCAACGCAAAAGCGTTTTTAGACGGTGAGCACTATAGTGGTAGTGAAAACTATTCGGAGGTACCGGCTATAACAGACGGCAATTTAATTACGGCGAGTGGCCTTGCTCCTGTAGAGTTTGCCGTTGAGATCTTTCGTAAACTAGATTTGTACTCGGAAACCACTCTCGATTCATGGCTTATGCTTTTCCAGCATCAAGATCCAATGGGTTTTTATAATCTAATGGAGGAGCATTCTAAATGACCGACCCGAAAAAAGAATTGAGTTCGCTCGCGTTAACTATCTTTGCATTGAATGGAAAATTCCTCACAGTTGCGGAGCAATTAGCCGCACCTGCAGGCATCACCGCCACACGTTGGCAAGTGCTGGGAGCCGTCGTGCTTGATGGGCCACGGACTCAAGCTGATATCGCACGTAAAATGGGAATTACAAGGCAGAGTGTACAGCGAACAAGTACTAAATTGATAGATGACGGGCTTCTTGAATCGATATCGAACCCTTCTCATCGAAAAGCCATGTTACTAAAGCCCACAGAAAAAGGCTTCGAGTCTATTGCAAAAATAAGCCCGCATCATGGGGCGTTTGCTTTACGACTCGTTGATGAAATCGGTTTGGAATCGATGGCTCAGTTATCCGAATTGCTCGGTGAGCTAAATCTCGCCTTAGATAATTTAATTCCAAACAATAAGCCATGATATTGAAGCCCTTAAAACTCAAGGACGATGAGGTGACACGTAGTCGCTATACTTAGCGCACTATGACGACGCCAGAGTCTAAATTAATGTCTCTATAAGCAACCCTAATCGTTTGATTGCCAATACAACGCTGTCAGAAATTTCTAGTGAAGCATTCAATCTAAAGCAATGAATGAACTGCTGATTTGTAGCAAACATTTCTCCTGGGGCAATGCTAATATTTTCTTGCAGAGCGAGTCTATAAAGCTCGGTTGCATTAACATGCTCAGGCAGTACAACCCATATAAAATAGCCTCCTGTTGAGTAATAAGCATTGGCTTCTTTTGGGAAGTGGTCTCGTAATAACTGCCAGGTTTGAAACTTTCTCTGCTCCAACGTTCTTCTTAACTGACGCAAGTGAGTTTCATAATGCCGAGTAGATAAGTAATTGGCGAGAGTTAATTGAACGGGTGCACTTGTCGACAATGTGCTCATTAACTGAATCTTTTGAATCTGTAATGCGCGGGTTCCTGCGGCTACCCATCCGATACGAAATCCTGCGACGAGCGATTTAGAAAAAGAGGAACAATGTAGAACCATTCCCTTGTTGTCGTACGCTTTTGCAGGTCGTGGTTTAGTGCCACCATAGTAGAGTTCGCTGTAAACATCGTCTTCTATCAGATGGACATTGTGCTTTGTCAGTAATTCGACAAGACGAATTTTCTTTTCATCGGATAGCGTAAAACCAAGTGGGTTTTGACAGTTAGTCATTAACCAACACGCCTTAACCTTGTGGGTTTCAAGTGTTTTTTCGAGGGAATCAAGATCGATCCCTTCTTTTGGGTGTGTATTGATAGAAAGCGCACGTAGGTTCAATCTTTCTAGCGACTGAAGAGCGCTATAGAATGTCGGAGACTCAACGACAACCCAGTCACCAGCTTGTGTTACTGCTTGTAAACTTAAGTTTAGTGCTTCCAACGCCCCAGCAGTAATCACTATTTCCTCAGGGTTGATATTCATACCTTGAGCGGCATATCGTTTCGCAATTATTTTGCGTAAGGTTTCATTGCCTGGTGGAAGATTATCTAAGGCATGAGAGGCAGGCATCTTCCGTGCGGCTTGAATCAAAGACTTGTTGATTTGATTTTGGGGATAAAGGTTTGGATCTGGATAGGCAAATCCAAAATTGGTCATTGTTTTTTTTCGACTGGCCTGCAAGATATCAAATACAAAATCATTGATATCGACAGATTCAGTTATCTGCGGGTCGTTTTGGTGAGATAGGATCGGAAAATCTTCGACCTGAGGGGCAACAACGTAACCTGAACGAGAGTGAGACACCACCCAGCCCTGATTCGCTAATAATTGGTAGGCATTCATTACCGTCATTAAACTAAGCCCTGATAGTTCAGTTTGTTTCCGTAATGATGGGAGTTTATCGCCTATTTCCCAGACATTGCTCTGAATCTGGCTCTTAATCTGTTCTGCAAGCTCAATATATTTAGCCAATGGACTTCACTTAGGTAGGTAACGAGTGGTACTCAAACTGTCTGTTATACATAATAGTCTACTTTCTGTGTCTATTATAGATCAACGAACCATTGATATAATCGAGCAACTTTAAAAGATGCTCCGGTTGTACTTATTTTGTTATCGAAAGGTACCGACCTAAGCCCGTACTTGGCCAAAACTGTAATGCAAAAATTTCAACTTACACACAGAGATGCGACAAAAATTTCAGAACATGTCGCTGATCTCAATATTTTAGTGGAGAGCATAAAATGAATAGTGTTAAGAAAGAAATGCGTCTATTCGCCATCGCTGGTGCCGTCATTGTTTTAAACGTTGGAGCCCATCTATTGGGTGCCAAGATGTTCGTCGATGCGCCTATGACAGAAATAACGCTAGCCTCAGTTCCTTTCCTTATGTTGTTTCTAGGTTGGTTGGGTGTAAGGATTGCGGCAAAAGATTAGATCACCGAGCAACTAAGCTGGACCCAGTTAAAATAGGATTAAGAACAACGCCTTTTGATTCGATAAAGACCCCGTTCATTTGGTGTAGAAAGGATTGTTAAAAAGCCAATCCTTTTCTTAGTTTAATTTACGACGTTAGATTACTCGTAATCTGCAGCGTAAGTCTCTTCATAAGTGTGCGAGTACAGTTCAAATAGATTACCAAACGGGTCTTCTAGATAAACCATCTGCGCTTTATTGTTATCGTCTTCAGGGTGGTATCGCATAATATCCATACGTACCTTGCCACCAAATTCTTCAGTACGCTTAATCACACCGTGGAAATCATCTGTTTGAAGGCAGAAGTGAAAAATACCAATGCGAGAAAAATCGACGTCGTGGCGCTCTTGACGCTCCTTCATTTCAAACAATTCGAACCCAATGCCGTCATTAGTCAGCAAATGAGCAATGTTAAAACCTTTAAAGCCTTCCCCGAAAACGGCAATACACATGCGGCCAATTGCGGTCTCGCGCTCTTCCGTTACTTTAGTATTGTTCATCACGACTTCTAAACCTAACGCTTTTGTATAAAATTCAACCGCTTTGTTCATATTGCCAACCATGATACCCACGTGATTCATTTTCATAAATTTCTCCAGTAATCCAATTATTTATTTCGTGTTTTGTTTCGATGAGAAGAGTATATGGAAGGATTGATATTAATAAAAATTATCATATTTTATTAAGATAATAATTTTTTGTTATTGACACGGTGATTCGCTAACGTTGAATTTTATACACAACCTATCTCTTTTTAAATAACATCGAATGTATCCGAAACTCATTGCCTCACGACAAATACGCTTTTTTCATAATTGTGACGTCAACATAAGATTTTGATAACTTACAAGGTAGAATCGTGACGTATTAACTCTAAGTGATTGACTATTAGATTAATTACTTATAATTGTGATGTTTAAGTAACGGAAAACGAAATGCCAAGATATCAATTCTTCACGTTCCCAAATAATCAAATTACGGATTTTACCTATTTGGAAGTCGATTCAGAATATTACCAAGCGGACAAACTCGCTTTGATAGATCAGAATTTTGAACTCGATGGGGGTCCAATTACAGCCGCAACATCCGTTGATGCTGTTAAGAAATACAACCGTGATTTTTCCCGAATTAGCCAAGAACAAGTCAAGATGAGTTTTTCTTACGTATTGATTGAGGGCGTCATTGCCTTATGGAAGTGGATCCGGAATAAGTGACCGAGTTTATTCAAACGCGACAGGTTCGTTAAACGATAATTGCGATTATAGAATTAATCTATTAAGAGCCTATTTTTATATTCATTGTGTCGACTCATGATAATTTGAAGAAGCTAAGAAGACCTAATCACTACAACTTAGTTTATTACAATGATGTCCTTGACAACCTATGTCATAAAACGATTATAAATCATAGAAGATTATTTGATCTGTTTTGCGTATTGTATAAACTACAATATTATCAATGCAGTTGGTAAATAGGGTGGTAAACCGTATTCGCCTAATTCTTACTAAAGGGATTGTAATGAAGCGCCTGCTAAATAATTTAAAACTGGCCATTGTTATATTGGCTTCTACCTTCTCTTATGCCAGTGTCGCGGATACGTTGCGCGTAATGTTACATACTGGCTCTTTTCCTCCGTACTTCTTCAATGAAGACGACGCTCGAACAGGAACAATCAAAGATATATTCAAAGCCCTGTCTCAAGAAACAGGAGATACTATTGAGTATGTAAGGGTTCCTTTTAATCGCGCACTTCACCTGTTCGAGACTGGCGAATTACACATTGAACCCATGACAAACCCCGCCTATAGAAGCGACTCTAGTGTTCCAGGTATTTACAGCATCCCATTTGCAGTGGCGGATGAAATTATTCTGTTTAATAAAGAGAGTTATGTACAAGTAGATTCTCAGGAAGATTTGTTGGGTGAAACTATAGGTGTAGTGAAGGGATACTACTATCCCAAATATACCCCTTACTTTGAAGACGGACGTATCGGTTCTTATCCTGTTAAAAATGAGAATAAGTTGATCCAACTATTGGTGGCAGGTCGTCTTTCTCAAGCACTTATGAACAAAGATTTTGCTCAATATCAGGTCACGAATCAGCATTTAGAAGACGAAACCGTTCTAAGCAAACCTTACCATTCATTGGATATGATGATCCGTTTTCATCCAACAAAGGAAGCCGCGGTTACTCGATTCAACAAGGCGATTGTTAAACTTAAAGAAGAAGGCATCATCGACGGAATCTACGATAAATACCGTTGATATAATGTCTAGGTATAAAGTCGACTAATAAGCGTTAGGGTATCAATAATGGAAATATCACTACACTTAGTTCGCCTGAAAGATGCTGAAGCACTTTTGAAATTTGAAGTTGATAATAAACGTTGGTTTGAAGAACATGTCCCTTCTCGTGAAGATCGTTTCTATTCCCTTTTAGGCGTTAAACAGCAAATCTCTGATTTCTTAGTAAAATATGAGAATGGCGAGATGTATCCCATGTTAATAAAAAATGATATTGGCACTATTTGTGGACGTATAAATTTACATCGTATAAATGATAAAGGTGAATACGGAGAAATGGGGTATAGGATTGGAAGATCTTATATATCTCAAGGTGTGGCTTCTAGTGCGGTCAGAAAACTGCTTACTCTGCTAACAAAAACATCAGGGCTTAAATACGTAAACGCGTTTGCACTTGTGAACAACGTTGGATCAAATAAAATTTTGACTAATAACGGTTTTCATCTTGTTCAAAAACTGAGCAACTACACTGAATTAAATGACCATATGGAAGATGCAAATCAATACCACAGAGCATTATCCTAATATTTCACGGTTTCTTAAGGTGAATCTTCAATTCCACATAGTAATTCTTCACATATTTGAGTAAGTTAGCCCTCGAATAGGTAATTTTAGGGCTGGTCATTTAATGAAAAAAACAGAGTTATATAGTAATTATGTTAGCGATCTGGAAAGAGCGGTCTCTACTCCGTTACTGATAGAACTTTCTGGCACAGACCTGAACAGCTTCATTGACAATAAGCAAACCGCTGTCGACACGAGTGGTGTCGCCCTGTTTTCTGCTCAGAGTGTGTTTAACCACAAACTAAGTAATAGTGATAAAACCAACGTTATCGTTATCAGTGCAAATGGCGATGACCCATCTGAATTTGCCATTCTTGAAGCCCTGTTGCAGTTGCTCCGCAATGACCTGAAAAATATCGCTAATGTACAGGTGATCAAACAGACGATAAAGGCCGGCGTTACACTTGGAACCAGTGGATTGTTAAACGACTTTGCTGGGGACTTTTTAGACAAAGGTGTGGATTTCATATTTAACGAAATCGGCGATGCTTTTAGTTCTTCTATTATCGATTCGGCTCAGGAGCATCTTGATCTGAGTAGTTTTTTGCTGGATAGAGTGGAATCGGTGCTTCAAGACACATCCAGTGCAGGGCTAGGTGGAATAATGGCACATCACCTAGAGATCCATGAGCTGTTTTTGTCCACTGAAGCGAAACGAGAACTGCATAAGCTGTTTAAAACATTTTCTCAAAGCGAAGAACACAACATATTTCCATTGGCGTTTAAATTACTTTTGGCCGTCTCCGTTGGCGAGTCCAAACTCATTTATATCAACAACCCACACAAGCTAGATGATAACTCACTGGCTTTGTTATCATTGGTTGTTTCCTATGCTAAGTACTTAAAAGAAAAAGATAAAAGCTTAGGCCTCTCCATTGTATATCAATATAGTGACGAAAATTTTCAACCTTACCAAAAGGTGGAACAATCGCTTCAATCCAAGAAAGAGCTGCTAGATGATCAACGGCGATTTGCCCAGCGCTATGCAATTTTGGAGCGTCCAAGTAGTGATATCCCAACGATTGCAGTGAAATCTTCTCTGTTTATTGGTCGACAAGACGAGTTAATTGCTCTCAATCAACGCTTTCGCTCAAAAAGCGGTGACGAGCAATTACCTGGTACAAATCAAGAAGCGGTCGTGACTAATCGAATCGCGATAATTGCCGGCGAACCCGGTATTGGCAAGACGGCCCTAGTTAATCAACATATCAAAGAGGTTCAAGAGCAAGGAGAGATTATTTCGCTAAGGCTAGTGAATGAAGTGGGACATCAATCTATGAACACTGGCCTGAGTTCATTGGAAAAAAGTATCCTTAGCGAAGCCCCTAGGCTTGAACTTATGCGGGATTGGAAAGACAAGGGAATAGGGTTAATTAAAAAAGCAGCGAGCCGTGAAGGCGCACTCAAGGTTATTGGCGCTATTCTTAACGGTGCAGAGGAAGTGGTTCATGTTGGTCAAGCTGCGAGAGAACGGCTATTGGTTGATGACCGAATAGACAAGGTACTTGGCAACGACTTTGGTTCGATAGATAACGTTCATCAACAGAGCAAGGAGAAGAAATTTTCGGCGCTGGATGCCGCAATACAGAAACTACAGCAGATAAACAGCCACGCTCTTCCTTTGGTTCTTTTTGTTGATGATCTGCAATGGATAGACGAAATCTCGGCTGAATATTTGTCGACTCGACTTCTAAGCATGAACGATGTCTATTTGATCGCCACAATACGACCCAGTGATGCCGCGACAGTATTGCAAAGACAAAGCGCCGCTGGCTCTGAAAAGCCATTTACCCAGTCACTATTTAAAATGGCAGCCGTTGCGGGAAGTGAAAAGGTTAAATTGGTCAGCAATCACTGCTCTCTTGCCTGTACCAATATTAATTTAACCGGCCTGAATCGAACATCGCTAACTGAACTGATTGCTAAAGTGATACAAGGTGACAAAACACAATTAGAGACCTTGTCCGATCAGGTGGTAACAAAACTAACGGATTCCGAGTCTAAAACGGTGAATACGCTGTTTGCCGTAGAAACGATTAATATTCTATGTGATGACAAGTTTTACGAAGGGTCGCAACTGACTAGGCTGATAGTAGACAAACCGCTGCGTATTAACCCACAGATTGGCGAGCTCGATGCGGTAATAAAAGAGACTTTTATTGCACTTGAACAGAAACATAAAGCTTCACTTTCACACTACACAAATGCCAAAGGCTTCCATTCGTTTAACCTAATGGCCTATGCAGTGCTTGAGGAAAGGCTTCATCTATTAAGGCAATACTTTTCTGAATTTGGCACGACAGCGGTGAGTACACTGCTATTTTCGTCGGTGATGGGGACGCCGTTTTCTTCCGTATTAGTGAAAAACTCTCTAGCGGCCCTTGCGGCTTCGAACGCTCCAGAATTGGCCCCTTTGAAAACGCACCTACATGAGGGCGGAAGCGATACGAGCCTGAACGAAGAGCACTACGTTATTATTGAAGAAGTGTACGAAATTTTAAAACGCTATATGGGAGAACAAGGCAAGTATCAGTACCGCCATGCTCTATTACATACATTCCTAACGATGCAATTTGACTATTTGATGCAGGATAGATTCGCCAACGAAGTCGAAGTGGCGACAGACACCATGTATAGAATCATTCTGGATGTAGTTGAGGCGCAGCATAAAGCACAGCCATTCTACAATAAAGCGATAGACAGTTTGGACAGTGCAGATACCTCGGAGCGTTTGTTTTATCAGACCGTCGAGTCTTCTATTGCAAAAAAGAGCAAAACAGAGTGCTAAACCTGATTGGATAAGAACTTTCTACAAAACATCAATGGCGCTAGCTATCTCTTTAAGCGCCGTTAACCGTATAGAAGAGGCGATAGAATTAGAAGAAGAGTTGCTTGTAGTATGCGAAGAAGGTTTTCAACACGATCAAGATACGTGGGTAAATGAGTACAGAGAAACGCTAACGTTATTGGCTTCTTCTTATGAAGATGTGGGTAATTTTTCTAAGGCCATCGCGCTACATAGGAAGGCGTTGTCCCTCACTGAAAAAACGGTAGATAGTGTGAGTGAGTTAGATGCAGTGGTTCAATCTAATCTTGCTACTTGCTACATTAGTGCGGGTCGTATTGAGGAGTCGCTGAGGATTGTAGCGTCGCTTATACCTTTATTAAAACGTAACTATGAAAGGCTTGCGGGCGCATGGGGTCAGCTGTATGTCAGTAATCTAATCAGTCAGGCTTACTCATTTAAAAAGCTAAACCGTTTTAATGATGCGGTTGCCTTAGAAGAGATCGCTCTATCTATCTGTAAGCGAGAATATGAAATCGCCGAATCAGAGTGGGAAAGATATTACATTACCTGTATGGGTAATTTGGGCAGTTCATATGTCAAATTGGGGCGCATTGACGAGGCAACCAGAATAGAAGAGCAAGCGTTAAAAGTGACGGAAGCTTGTTATCATCGTGCTCCAAGATTATGGAAGAAGGATTACCTTACCCGCCTTGTCAATTTGGCGGCAACGCTGAAAAAAACAGATCGTGTCGATGACGCTATCGGTATGGAACAACACGCTTATTCTATCAGCGAAGTCGAATATGATAAGACGCCACAGGTGTGGATTGAATACCATACTCAGATTATGGTCAATCTCGCCAGCTCTTATAATCAAACTGGCCGAGCAGATGAAGCCATTGCGCTGAATAAAGAAGTACTAACGATTCTTGAGGTGGAGGCGAAAATCTCACCTAAAGTGTGGTCAAAAAGTTACGTTAATATCTTGAACAACCTCGCTGTATCTTATATTTCTGTAAATCAGATAGAACAGGCTATCGAATTGCAGGAAACGGCTCATTCAATTAGTAGCAAAGAATATGGTAAGGCCCCCAAACTCTGGGTAGAAGAGCATGTTACTGCGCTTTCTGGTTTGGCGAGCGCCTACAAAAAAAACACCCAATATGAAAGGGCCATCGAGTTGGAGCAAGAAGCATTGCGCATCATTGCCCAAGAGGCCGTTACCCAGCCAGCGGCGTGGTTTGAAAAGCAGGTAAATATTAATAGAAACCTAGCGGTCTCTTATGGGAAAGTTGACCGCTGTGAAGAAGCCACTGCAATAGAAGAAGAACTACTGCGCCAGATCGAAGAACAATATAGCCATGACTCGAAAGTTTGGGCCGTCGATTATGTCATCAGCCTGTCAAATCTGGCCTCGTCTTACAAAAAGCAAGATCACCTTAACGATGCGATTGCCCTAGAGGAAAGAGCATTAGAAATAACCAGAACTGAATGCCAACTATCGCCCAAAGAGTGGGCAAAGTATCACGCGGAAGTTTTAGCAAATCTGGCTTTTTCCTATAGTGAATTAGGAAATATTACTGAAGCGATCTTTCTATCAAGTGAAGCCGTTAAGCTTGCCAGTATTGAATATGAAAAGGCGCCGAGCTTATGGGCCTATCGTTACGTAAATAGCCTAGATAGCCTTTCGATGTGCTACCTCTCCATTGACCAAGTTGAGAAGGCAATATCTTGCGCAGAAAAAGCATTGAAAGCCACAGAGATTGAACACAATAAATCACAGGATGTATGGGAAAGAAGCTACGCAACCAGCCTTAGCAACCTAGCAACCTGTTACAAAAAAGGCGATAAGCTAGAAGAGGCGATAATTGCTGAGCGAAAAGCCCTATGGGTAAGGCGCGCGGCAAGTGAGAAAGAACCAGATCGTTGGGGTGAAGATTTTGCTTACTGTTTAGATGCGCTCGCCAATCTATATATGCAGGTCGACCGGGAGGAAGAGGCACTATCCCTAAACAAAAAAGCGTTAGAAATCGTTGACCTAATTGAGAAAAACAAATCAGAGGGGAGACCTGTAACGTGGGACCAATTTGATTTTGATGATGCATTGTTAAGTGATACGAAGTACATCAGTCATCACCGCCGCTGGATAAATCGTGTTTACGCGGTATTCAGTTGGATGTTTGGTGTGCTTTTTTTTGTTGCTGTCTTTGGCGCGGTATCATCAGGCGAACCTAAAATGGCTCTGATATGTACAGTTATAGCGGGTTTATTCTTGCCACCATTAAGACAACTGGTCTATCGATTTACCAAGCGTGAGTTGTCATTCACCAATAGGATGATAATGGTTTTGGTGTTACTCGCCTTGCTGTAAGTATAAAAGCTAAGCTTCAACTGGCGAGTCTAGATAGACTCGCCTACACCAGAATTCTAAACAGCCGTAATCATCTCTGGATTTTTCTCTCCAAATATCATTTGTGACAAAACCAATCAAAAATGGACATTTTTAAACACTAGTGCACAGCCCATGAACAACAAAAAGCAGTGCACAATATGGTGGTAGTTTATTTTGTATTTTTGCAAGAAATGGTACCCAATCATGCCCCCTGTCAAACCAATCGCAAAGGCTGGCATAGCAGACATCACATGCGACAACACTTCGTCCGTAATAAGCCCTTCATTCCAAAAGCTGATGTTGGCACCAATCATTTGCAGCATGAAAAAGAAGGCCAAAGTAGATTTAATCTGATCAGCACTCCAAGGCTGCATTGA
>LLEJ01000079.1_pt1 | contig 13353 bp, 11 predicted proteins | sample 595831 | NCBI WGS metagenome assembly LLEJ01 (sample SAMN02919310, study PRJNA255460) | bioreactor metagenome | biome: chemostat; feature: culture 2011_10.1; material: sediment; isolation source: day101 10degC chemostat 2011 inoculated with Wadden Sea sediment taken from... | place: Germany: Bremen... | reverse complement strand
AAAGGCGAGGATGGAGAGCGAGAAATTCCTTAAGTGCGGGTAGCAGGTGCATTCGACCAAAGGATGCGGGTGCAGTAATTCGCAAAGTGCCTTGTGGTAATATGTTACCGACACCTATTGACGCTCTTGCGGCCTCAATAGTCGCAAGGACTTCCTCTGCATGAGGAAGAAAATCGATTCCCTCTTCAGTGAGCGAAACCTTCCTTGTGGTTCTGTGGACAAGGCGAACACCAAGCCCTTCCTCAAGTTTATTTACATGAGAACTGGCCACCGCAGGAGACAGACCGAGCTCTTGGCCTGCTTGACTAATATTGTTGGTGGCGGCGAGTCTTACAAACAGTCTAAGGTGTTCAATATTCATTATTAATTAAATAGCAGTAATGGTTTAGAAACTTGACTCATACTATATTTAATTCAAATAAACAGCCACATAAGTCTGTCGGTTATACGTTGTCTAATGGCGGTATAGCGAGCTCAAGGTGATAACGCCACATCGACAGGAAACGCTATGATTGGAGCGGGTAAATGTTCCGTTGTCACATAGATACTGCGGTTGTCAGAGCTAAAGGCGAGTGACTCTGCCTGTTTCATTGAAGGGAGTTCATATCGAACTGGTGTAGATGAAAGTACGGTGTGCCAGTCAGTACTGCCTTTGCTTTCATATAAAAAAGCACTGTCATAAGTTAATACCGCAGCAAAGCGCCCATCAGAAGATATATCCATTGCAGTAGGTTGTGATGAATAGCCAAGCAGATAAATAAAGCTAAACTTCGGCTTGCTTGGTTTTGGAAAAGAGGGCACTGCGCCCAAGCTGGTTGCGACTTGTGGTGTATCGCTATTAAGTGTTAATTCGAATAGGATTGGCTGTTCATCTCTTTTAGACAATAGGATTATTTTCTCATTTATTATATCTATGGCAATAGATTCACAATCTCTAGGACCATCAGCATAAGTGTATGAGATGCTCCATTCAGGGATAACTTGAATTGGGTTAAGATAACGTCCCTTTGTTAATAGGGGCTCTTGGATTATATGAAGTAGGTATTCATCCCTGAGGGCGAAGTTGTCTCCTGTATCCGCGATAATAAGGTAGCTTTTCTCGTTGTATTCAAACGCCGCCATATCTTCCCAGTCAATATTCTCTACACCTTGAACATTCACTTTGGCTCGAAATTTCCCTTGCAGATCTAACGCAATCAGTGAGGGTGAATTATCACTGTCGTTGTGACTCCATAAGGTGTTTGTATTCAATTTTGAAACAGCTAGACCACTTGATTCGGCGAGGTTTGTATCTTCGATAACACCGATTACTAAAGCACCACTATTGCCTTCATAATCATCAAGCTGAGAACAAGATGATACCCAAATCGTTGAGAAGATAAGGAGTGCCACGGTGGCGATTAGTATGACGAATCTGCGCATATTTTCCTTTTGATAGTCATTTCAAGTTGTGTGGTTCAGTAGCCTAAAGACGCGCTTTAATCTATTTCACATACCATTACTCTTGTTATGGTCTTAATGTATTGCTTTATAATTTCTCTCGGTGTCTGTTTTTTGAAGTCAGCAGTGAACGAATTGAAATACCCGTCACTAACATAGTGCCTGATAATACCAAAACAGTACCAAAAACGGTATTCCAGCCAACTTGTTCATCTAAAATTAGGTATCCCCAAAATATGCCAAATACCGGGATAAGGAAGGTCACAGATAGGGTAGAAGCGGCGCCAACGCTGGCGACTAAGTTAAAATAGAGTAAATAGGCAACACCAGTACTGAATATACCTAAAGCCAACACCGATAAACTGATTTCTATCGTTGGCATTTCTCTTATAGGAATAAAGAACACTAATGGTAGAACAATCAAGGCGGCGGCCCACATGTTGCCATGGGCGTTATCAAAGGAAGAAATTTGTGGGGCTGTTCTGGTGTAATTACTAGCAATACCGTAACAAACAGCAGCCAATATTCCGGCGATGATCGGAAAGATCGCGTCTGTGCCCAAACTAGCCGCGTCCCAACCAACGAGAATAATCACGCCAACAATACCGATAATCATGCCTAATAAGGCGTGCTTTGTTAACGGCGTTCGTGTCCAGAATACACCAATTACCGCACCCCATATCGCGGCAGTAGAATTCAAGATGGAAAGTGTCGATGCATTTAGTGTTTGTGCCGCATAGGCGAAAAACAGAAATGGCAGTGCAGTATTAAATAAGCCGATAATAAAAAAATGTTTTTTGTACTGTAAAAGTGGCAGTTTTCTTTTTATAAAAATGGATACGACCAGTAAAAACAGTGCCGCTAATGTGACTCGAGCTTCAATCAGTATGGCAGGGCCAAGCGCTGTTGCTGAGATCCGCATAAACAGAAATGAGCCACCCCAAAGGGCAGCAAGCAGAAAAAGTTGAAGCGTGTTACGTAGTGACATTTAAAAACCGATCGCAGGGTGGTAGATATTGAATGAGGCTATCTTGTTACTAATTTGTAATAAGTACAACTTGATTTTTGTTAAACCCAACAGAATAAACCTGTGCAAATTCGTTTGTAAGGACGTGTTATTAAATTAAATCGTTATTATCCAGCCAAAGAAGATGACGGTCGCGTTTTTAAGGAAGCATATGATCTACATTACTTTAAAGACTAACCTCTGGAGCAGTTATGCGATATCAAATTAAAGAAGCCGTCGATAAATTCATAGGTGTGACGAACGCCGAACCGAGTCATGTATCCGTAACCAGTGCCAACCCAAATGATATTAGACTTTCTTACATGGATGATAATGAGCGAAAGTTTGAGTTTAAGTACTCTGATGGAAAATTATTTCTTTTAGATAAAGTTGAGGATTCTTGGTTTCTTCTGGATGAGTTTAATTGTAACTGTGATGGGCTATATTTTTTAAATTCGTAATAATTCCTCTGTAATTATCTCTATTTTCTATTAGTCTATTGGCATCGATAAATTTTTAACGCGGCAAAGATTAATAATGAAGAGAAATACAGACGATTTTTTAATTTTCTATCATTTGATTGAATTGGGATCTTTTAGTAAGGCCGCAGACCAGGTTGGATTAACTAAATCCGTAATAAGTAAGCGTATTACTCGTTTGGAAGAGGAGCTAGGCGTACAGCTTATCTTTCGTACAACTCGCAAACTTACCTTAACTGAAGCAGGAGAGGTTTTTTTTCGCCACGCGCGCGAGGTCTATTTTAGCGTAAAAAATGCTCAGGAAGAGCTAAAAGGGTTGAGTGAGTCGTTTACCGGAACGATTCGTATATCGGTTCCGACCATTTCTGGTGAACTTATCTTGCCTCAAGCTATCGCAGAGTTTAGCCGTAAATATCCTGACATCACGGTACATATGGACTTGGATAATCAGTTTGTTGACTTGTTATCTGGAGGGTACGATCTTGCTATTCGGACAGGAGTACTACCAGATTCGAGCCTTATAGCGCGGCGTTTAGTAGATGTTCATTGGGTTATTTGTGGTGCCCCAAGCTATTTCGAAAAAAACAAAACCCCTCAGAACCCTCAAGAGCTGAATAAACATAACTGCCTTGGGTATTCGTTTCAGGAAACGGGCTCAGATGAGTGGCTTTTTAAAGGGAAGACCGAACCATTTACTTTAAAGGTGGCGGGCAACTTTTGCACTAATAATGCTTCAGCTTTAAGACGAGCTGCGCTCCTTGGCCAAGGACTTATTTACGTACCGAAAGTTTTGGTGGCAGAAGATTTGAAAGAAGGCACTCTTGTAGAAGTGCTTCATAAACAGGTTGGTAAATGTTTAGGTATATTTGCGGTCTATCCTTATACCAAGCACCTACCAACTAAAACCCAGTTGTTTATCGATCACATCTACGATTGCTACAATCGAAGCGCAGAGAGTTTCTGACTTTTTGCCATCCCTTTACAACATCGAAATGGCACCTTTGTCTTAACTGACTCTGTCTACCAAATAGAGGATTGAGCGATATTCAATCCCGCTATGTTCTGATAGACCAATTTCACAGGTTCTGCTATTGGAATACCCCTCGCTGCAATCCTCTGGCACTTCTGATCTTAGTGAGGCTAACGCAGAGGCGTTGAGTTCCGGTTTAGTGAATCCTTTATCGCCAGCGAATCCACAGCACTGTATATCCTCCGGTATGATTACTTTTTCAGCGCATGCTTCAGTGACTTCTTGAATTATGCCAGCTAAACCATTTCTCCGTGATGTGCAGGTAATGTGTAACATCACCGGCTCTTTTTGTTGCGTTATGGTAAGCCTTGGCAAGACGTATTCCGCAACAAATTTAAACGGTTCGTATATTGATAATTCTTTTTGAAGTGCGTCCTTACTCAGACTTGCACATGGGCTGGTATCCATCAAAATGGGATACTTCCCTTGTTGCGAGGCCTGCCAAAGTGAATCTTGCAATGCGTTCATCTTACTGTTTGCTGTATCGACAAAGCCTTTGCTCTTATAAGGCATACCACAGCACTGGCTGTTAATATCATCTGGTAGTACAACATCGTAGCCCGCTTTTTCGAGCAAGGAAATGGTCACTTCAGTCAATGACCTGTTATCGATGGCATTTTTTTCTGGTCCCATATTACGGGATGCACAACTAGGGAAATAGACGACCTTTTCTTTTCCTACGGAATGTATCGTAATCGCGGAAACATTTCTGGCTGGTATTGGAAGATGGGGGGTCCATAATGGTACGCGTTTACCGGATAACTGGTGAGCGGCTTTGGTAACCGCTCTCATGTTATTGGTTCCAATGATGCCATGGACACTATTGGCAGCACCCAATCCTAGCTTGGTAACGGAGGTAACTGCTTCGAAATGATCGGCTGTCCAACTCGCGATTGTTCTAGCAAGAGAGGAGTGATCTTCGCGGAGTTTCCGCATTAGGTCACCCGTGTTTATACCAACTGGACAACGGTCAGCACAAAGCCCGGTGGCGGCGCAAGTATCAATACCTTGATAGCGGAATACTTTTTCCATTTCGGCCAGTTTTGCTGGGTCTTCGTTGGTTTTGTAAAGGCGGCGGATTTCCCGGTACACGGTGTTACGTTGTCGTGGCGTCAAAGAGAGGTTCCGCGAAGGACATACTGGTTCGCAGAATCCACACTCTATGCATTTATCGATCAGTTCGTCTGCTGCAGGCATCTCTTTAAGGTTTTTTATATGTGACTCATGGTCGTTATTAAGAATGACACCTGGATTCAGAATGCCGGTCTTATCGAAGATTTTTTTGATCTTCTGCATCAATTCGTAGCCGTCTTTGCCCCATTCAAGTTCAACGTAAGGAGCCATGTTACGGCCTGTACCATGCTCTGCTTTGAGTGACCCTTTATATTTCACGGCAACCAATTGCGCTACGGCGTCCATGAAAGCGCTATAGCGCTTTATTTCGGCCTCATTATCAAATGCTTGGGTAAATACAAAGTGAAGGTTACCTGCCAATGCATGCCCAAATATTATCGCCTCATGATAATCGTATTTAATGAACAGATTTTGTAATTCACGTACCGCAGGTGCGAGTTGGTCGAGTGGAAACGCGACATCTTCGATGATCACGGTTGTACCGGTTTCTCTTACTGCTCCGACGGCAGGGAAAAGTCCTTTTCGGATGGCCCATAGTTGAGCGCATGTGGTCGCGTTGCGGCTGAACTCGACGGCCTCAATGGGTGAATAACCATTAATTATATTGACTAATGCTTGAGACTGCACAGCAAGATCTTGCTCATCTGCAGCGTGAATCTCTACAAGAATTGCGGCTGCTTCTGTGTTTCCTTTCTTTCCCAACTCGGCAATAAATTCGGGCATTCCCGGTTCATTGGCTACGGATGCGAGTGAGCGGCTGTCCATTAATTCGACCGCTGCGACATTGGTCTTACTGAGTTCACTGACTGCGAAACAGGTGGTTTCTATATCTGAGAATACAAATAGCCCTGACGCCTTGAAAGCGTGGTCAATCACCGTGTTATAAGTAATGTCAGCGATAAAACCGAGCGTACCCTCAGACCCAATTAATAGATGCTGAAGAATATCGATAGGGTCTTTATAATCTACAAGTGAGTTTAGGCTGTATCCCGTGGTGTTTTTAAGGCGATATTTATGGCGTATTTTGTCCGCCATATCGGCATTACTATTGCATTCTTGTGCCAATGTGGTGAGGTCTGAAATGAGTGATTTATGGCTGAATTTAAATGACTCAATACTGTCTTTGTTGAGAGTATCTAGCACGGTACCATCGGCAAGGACGACCGTCATACCAGCCAACGTTTTGTAGCTGTTTTTTGAGGTGCCACAACACATGCCAGAAGCATTATTGGCTGCAATACCGCCAATTTTACAGGTATTGATTGACGCGGGATCTGGGCCAATCATACGCCCAAATGGCGCAAGATACTTATTGGCATCTGCGCCGATAACCCCTGGTTGTAGCCATATCTGTTCACCATTATTGATTATCTGGTGGTTGCGCCAACTGGTTGTCAGGGTGATGAGAACAGAGTCGGATATTGCCTGCCCTGATAAACTTGTGCCTGCGGCTCGAAAGGTGAGTGGTATCTGCTTTTCATTGCAGATTTTGATTGCGAGAACGATTTCATCAAGCGAATCGAGTTGCAGTATAAGTTTGGGCACCATTCGATAGAAGCTAGCGTCTGTACCGTATGCCAAGGTTAGGGTTGGGTCGGTGATGATTCTCTTTTCGTCGATATGAACGCTGAGTTCTTGTATCAACTCTTTATATATAGATTCCATTCATGCTCCAGATTCATTTACGTCACGTTTTTCGCATATTCTTGTTATCGGTGTCTTCATGCAGATCACCTTTATAAATAGTTTATATAAGTGTTTATGGCGTATGCGTTCTTACATTCGTTGTTTGATATTACCCTAACAAATAGGGTTGATATATCACTTTTAATTCACTTGTTTGTTGCAAAAACAAGACTAATCGAATCAGTGACGAGAAAGTGGTGGAAGAGCAGGCATAAAAAATGCCAGTCAGAATGAACGGACTGGCATCAATTTCTAATAAAGCTAAACGTTATCTAGATTAGCTTTTTTTAACCCAAGCCGTCGTATCGATATCAAGATCTTTATATTCGTCAGGGTTAAACACAGGATGTTCAACACCTGCATCAAGTTGTTTCCTGTAATCCTTGATAAGTCTTGTTGCCGTAGGGAACAGCATCATGAGTGCTAACAAGTTAACAATGGCCAAAATCCCCATCAATGGATCAGAGAAGAAGAAGACCGCTGTTGCACCAGGTGCTACAGCACCAACAAACACAACGCCAATAACAAGAATACGCAATATGTGAATTGCCATTGGGTTCTTAGTCATAAAGGTTAGTGCATTCTCTCCGAGATAGTAGTTGTATATAACGGAACTGAATGAGAACAGAAGGATAGCAAACGTCAGATAGTACTGAGTCCAAGCACCGAAGTGAGAAACCAAAGACTGCTGAGTAAGTACTATGCCATCGATATCTTCTGCACCAGGTACATACACATCGCCAAGTAAAATAACGAAGGCCGTACAGCTACAAACAATAATAGTATCGATAAATACTGAAAGTGATTGAGTGATGCCTTGACTTACTGGGTGAGTAACGTCTGCTGTTGCTGCTACGTTAGGAGCTGAACCTAGACCAGCCTCGTTAGAGAACAGACCGCGACGCAAACCTTGCGCTAATGCTGCACCCATACCACCGCCAACGGCTTCTTCAATGCCGAATGCGTTAGATACGATATTTACAATTACACCAGGAATTTCTGTGATGTTAGTGATAATAACGAGAAGAGCCATTGCTACATAAGTGATAGCCATAATAGGCACAACAATATCTGCAACTTTAGCGATACGTCTGATACCACCGTAGATGATGAAACCGACAATAATCGCAAGGAATAAACCCGTATACATACGGTCAATACCCAAGCTATCTTGCACTGCACCAGCAACGGTATTGCCTTGGAACGCGTTAAAACCAAACGCGAAAGCAGCAATCAAGCAGAATGCGAGTACATACGCTAACCAGCGATAGTCTTCACCAAGGCCATGAATAATAGTACGTGCAGGGCCGCCACGGAACTCGTTACCTTCTTTACGCTTGTATAGCTGAGCAAGTGAACATTCCACTAAGCTTGTTGCCATACCTACCAATGCAATTGCCCACATCCAGAATACGGCACCTGGACCTCCAAGAGTAATAGCAACGGCAACACCAGCGATGTTACCGCCACCTACGCGACCACCAACGGATAATAAAAGGGCTTCACGTCCGGAAATTTTGCTTTACCCGCAGTTTGGTTTTTGCTTGATAGTACTCGGAACATACGTCCGAAAAATCGGAACTGAACAAAGTCAGTAACAATGGTAAAAAATAGGCCAAAAATTACAAGAAATGGTATAAGCGACCATCCCCAAGTGAGGTCACCAATGACCCCAAAAAAGCTTTCTAACATTTCCATTCTTTCTCCTAGTATTCATTTTCTGTCTGAGAATTGATCAATGTGGCTAATTTATAGTCTATTAGGCGCCAATTGACCTTGCATTGTACTGGTTTTAAAAAAATATTCGAAGAAAAACAGGGAAAAAGTTTGCGTACGGTAACTATAATGGATAAAAATCAGGAGCCAAGGGGGCTCCTGCAAGACAATATAGTGAATAAAGATGTTAACGTGGAATTAACATGATGTTAGCAATGTTCAATGTTCATACGGAAAGTGCCTTGGCAAATTCGATATAGATCTCACGGAGCTGCGATGCAACTGGGCCAGGAACACCATCACCAATTGGTCGATCGTCAATGGAGATGACAGGCCATATGAAGGTTGATGCTGAACTAATAAAAGCTTCTTTCGCTGCGTAAGCTTCTTCTATTGTGAATACCCTTTCTTCGATAGACAGATTGTGTTTTTCCGCTACTTTTAACAATGAAGCACGTGTTATTCCATGGAGAATATCGTTACTGAGTGGGCGTGTAACAATAGTATTATTTTGGGTTATTATATAGGCGTTACTTGAGCCTCCTTCCGTGACGAATCCGTCTTCAATCAACCATGCGTCATCACAGCCAACACTCATTGCTGCTTGTTTTGCCATACAGGCTGCCAATAGTGAGGTCGTTTTAACGTCACGACGTCTCCAACGAAGATCTGGCGTGGAGATGATCTTGATGCCTTTTTTTGCTTTCGGCGAGTCGATCACGGCACGAGATTGAGTAAATAACACAACAGTTGGCTCAGTATTGTCAGGGTAAGGGAAGTCACGGTCACCAGATGACCCCCTAGTGACTTGTAGATAAATACCGCCTTCCTTCAGATCATTAAGTGTGATGAGCTTTTTTTGAATGGTTACTAGGTCTTCAGCAGTGAGAGGATTTTTCATTGCCAATTCTTTACATGAACGAGCAAGTCTCGCGATGTGTCCTTCAAGATCTAAGAGTTTGCCGTCGACAACGGCAGTCACTTCATAGATGGCATCAGCGAATAAAAAACCTCTGTCAAAAATGGAAACCTTTGCTTCAGATTCTGGTAGATACTCGCCATTTAAGTAAACGGTACGTTGCATATTTTTCATCCTAATTTAATTCAATTTCTCTAGGGATCGCAATAAACCACTCTTTAACCCCATAGCTCTGTAGAGAAGGGCATCATGTGATTGTTATCGAACTCGAATCCGTGCTCTATGTCTTCACTTAGTAGTAATGGGCCATCAAGATCAACAATATCGACACCTTGAGCAACAACGAATGCTGGTGCCATGCTTAAAGAGCTTGAAAGCATGCAACCAACCATGATCTGCAACCCTGCTTGCTCTGCCTGATTCTTGAGGGCTAATGCTTCTGTTAAGCCACCGGTTTTATCGGTCTTAATATTGATCATATCGTAACGGCCAATTATTTCGCCTAAGCTTTCTCTATCGTGACAAGATTCATCCGCACAGATTGGAATAGGTCTCGGTAGTGTCTCAAGAACATGGTCCATCCCTACAGGGAAAGGTTGTTCAATCATCGCTACGCCCAGTTTCACTAGCTCTGGAACAAGAACGTTGTAGAGTTCGGGCGTCCACGCTTCATTTGCATCAAGGATAATCTTTGCATTAGGTGACCCTTCGCGAACGGCAGCAACTCTTGCTAAGTCTTCACCGCCTCCAAGCTTCAATTTAAGCAAAGGGCGAAATGCGTTCTCTATTGCTGCTTTTTTCATATTCTCTGGGGAGTCTAGGGACAAAGTAAATGCTGTGAGCAAAGCGTCATGAGACGTCGCTAGGTTGTCCCAAATTCGCTGTTGTTTTTGCTTACACTCAAGATCCCATAGTGCGCAGTCCACGGCGTTTCTGGCTGCGCCCGGTGGTAAAAGGCCTTGTAACGCTTCTCGAGTGACCCCTTTTTTTAGTACAGGTAATACGCTCTCTAGTTCAGTTAAGGTACTGTCAATTGTCTCGTTGTAACGTGCATAAGGGACGCATTCACCGCGACCCATTACGCCGTTATTACTTATTTTTACCTGTATAACATCAGCCTGAGTTTTGCTTCCTCTAGAGATGGTGAAGCTTCCTCTAATTGGCCAACTTTTAACCTTAAAGCTTATTCGCATTAAACCTCCGATAGTTTGTTTACTATACGGCTTACACCTTGACGGAATGGGTCTACGACAGGTAGACCAAATTCAGATTCTACTTTATCCATAAATTCTAGCGCGACTTTTTCATCAAGCTGAGAGGTGTTTACAGAAATTCCAATAAATTGTACACCAGGATTGGTCAATCTGGCCGTTGCAATGTTAGCTTCCATACACGCTTTTATGTCGGGTATGGGGTAGTTTTGAGTTGGGTATATTGGGTCATTCTATAACTTATGGTCATATTAGTTGAATGTCCTGATAAGGGTGGTTTTCTAGACAAATTATTCAAAATCAATAATTATTTAGAAATATATAATTTCAATATATGTCTAATTTTGTGAAATTATATGCTGTATGAAAAAAGAGACAACACCTTATCAATTTACGGCTTCTTCGATGTTAAATAGTTAAATTTACAAATAAATGACCAGCATAATAGTCTTTACTTAGCACCATATATGAACAACACACACTCTTACTGATCATTAATGGTGCAATGGATATCCATAAAGTTAGATATTCAGTGTTTAAAACTGATTATGATTGATGCCAATAAAAACTGATTTTTAAATTATTGTTGCCAAAATGTGAAATATTATCGTGTATGGATGTAGTTTATTACTTCAATATAGTTGAAAATAACGATATTAAAAACTAAAAATAGGCGGAAGGTCGTGCAAATTTATACTTGCAGCGTTATCTCATAATTGTTTCACTGCCATTGAAATTCCTCTTTAAATGGAATAATTCTAATCATTTCTTATGCTTGGTCTGCTATTTGCTACGGGCATTAAGAGGACAGTTTTTAAAAAGTCACTATATTGGAGAGTCAGAAAATGGAGTTTATTTCCGGATTGATCGGTCAACTTAATGGGATAGTGTGGGGGGTACCCATGCTCGTCCTCATTTTAGGGGTTGGTATATATTTGACCGTAGGGTTGAAGTTTATGCCTATCTTAAATGTAGGGCGTGCATTTAAGCTAATGTGGAGTAGCCGTGAGGCGAGTGGAGAGGGTGAAATACCGCCATTTCAGGCGTTGATGACTGCGATGTCAGCAACGGTGGGCACGGGTAATATTGCAGGAGTAGCAACCGCCGTATTCATTGGTGGTCCCGGTGCTCTATTTTGGATGTGGTTGACGGCACTTGTCGGTTTGGCAACCAAATATGCAGAGGCAGTTCTTGCCGTTAAATACCGTGAAAAAGATGAGAATGGCTCATTTGTCGGTGGTCCGATGTACTACATCAAAAATGGTATGGGTGAGAAGTGGGCATGGCTTGGTTCTCTGTTTGCTTTATTTGGCGCGGTTGCTTGTTTCGGTATTGGTAATGCCGTTCAATCGAATTCCATTGCTCAAGTCTTAGAATCTAACTTCTCATTTTCTCGCCTCGTTGTAGGCCTCATTATTATGGTTCTAGCGGGTGGTGTGATATTAGGCGGCCTTAAGCGCGTTGGTAAGTTCGCGGGTGCAATGGTGCCGGTTATGGCAACAGCCTATATTTTATGTGGGGTTGTGATCCTTCTAATGAACTTTGGGGAAGTTATTCCTGCGTTTGCTCTCGTTTTTGAACATGCCTTCACACCGGCTTCAGCAGAAGGTGGTTTTGCTGGTGCGACTGTATGGATGGCGATTCGCTTTGGTGTTGCCCGTGGTGTTTTCTCTAACGAAGCCGGTTTAGGTTCTGCTCCTATCGCACATGCGAGCGCACAGACCGATGATCCCGTTCGTCAGGGATTGATAGCAATGTTAGGTACTTTCTTAGATACATTGGTCATCTGTAGTATTACTGGTCTAGTTATTATTATTTCTGGCGCATGGACGAGCGGTATCTCTGGTGCCGCTCTGACATCGGCTGCCTTTGGTCAGGTTATTCCTGGTGGTAGTTATTTGGTTGCGGTTAGCTTAGCGATCTTTGCCTTTACGACGATTGTTGGTTGGTCTGTGTATGGTGAGCGTTGTGCTGAATATCTGTTTGGTCCTAAGGCCGTATTGCCATTCCGTATCATCTTTATTCTTGCTTTACCTGTTGGGGCGATGATGGAGCTGGACTTTGTGTGGCTACTTGGTGATACGTTAAACGCAATGATGGCGATACCAAACCTAATAGCACTTGCGGTATTAAGCCCGGTTGTCTTTACCCTTACTAAAAGTTATTTCAGTAAGAAAGATTCAACGGTTGCTGACTCGAAATAATACGTTGGTCGCTATCTTCTTATGAGCTTCTGCTTATACAGAGGATAGCGTTACGTCTTTTGTTGGTATTTGAAGAGTGCAATACCTACCAACAGCCCCAAAATAGGTGCGTTTATACCAAACAACGTGACGCCCGAAAGTGATATCAAGAAAGTAAGCAAGGCAGGCTCCGTCGCTTTATCTTTGCTAAAAGACGTTTTTAGACACATGAGTAGTGTGCCGAGTAGAGCGAAACCAGCCAACATCTGCACAATGTCAGTTGGTAGAATCAGAAAAAGAGACACAACAGCACTTGCCCAACATCCCGCCAATAAATAGAAAATACCTGCCCAAATAGTTGCCTGGTATCGCTGGTTTGCGTCCAAATCTACGTCTTTATTCATGCATATTGCTGCGGATATTGCCGCGAGGTTGATGCTGAATCCACCTAAAGGTGCTGACATCATATTCGCTAATCCGGTACCAAGAAAAAGGGATTTTGTCTGAATCTTATAGCCGTAGCTATTAAGCATTGCTATGCCAGGTAGG
>LLEJ01000078.1_pt1 | contig 13414 bp, 22 predicted proteins | sample 595831 | NCBI WGS metagenome assembly LLEJ01 (sample SAMN02919310, study PRJNA255460) | bioreactor metagenome | biome: chemostat; feature: culture 2011_10.1; material: sediment; isolation source: day101 10degC chemostat 2011 inoculated with Wadden Sea sediment taken from... | place: Germany: Bremen... | reverse complement strand
AAATTTTGAATAATCAAACATTTTTAATTCTGCATCAACTTTTCTAACAACATCTAGAATAACTGAAACAATAATTATTAAACCTGCACCTGAGATAATAAAATCAACAGATTGTCCATTCATAAATTTACCTATTATATATGGTAATACAGCAATTAATGCTAAGAAACTACCACCAAATAAATTTAAATGAGATGAAACTTTAGATAAATACTCTGCAGTTTCTGAACCTGGTCTTATACCTGGGATATAACCACCTCTTTTTTGAATACTTTCTGCAACATTATCAGTATTAAATGTAATAGATACGTAAAAGAATGCGAATCATACTACAAGTAAGAAATAAACTGCAATGAAAATCCATGAAGGACTAGTCATATTAAAGTTTGTTAATAGAAATTTTCAAATATTTGAGAAAGTTTCTGAAGAGTTTGTAGATAATATTTGTCCTATAATAGAAGGAAATGTAACTAATGATACTGCAAATATAATTGGTATCATACCAGCTTGATTAATTCTAATTGGAAAATAAGATTTTTCTTCTCTTCATGTTCTAGTATATATAACAGGAATTCTTCTGTTTCATTCAGTAAATTTAATAATTATGTAAATGATAAGAAGTGTTGCTAATAATAAAATTGCAAACATTCCATAAGTCCCTGCAGTCATATGAGATATGATTGTATTTGGTACACTAGCTAATACTCATGCCGTAATAATAACACTAATACCATTACCAATACCAACTTCTGTCATAACTTCACCTAACCATACTAAGAATATAGTACCAGCTGTAACAATAGTCATAGCCATTAATACTGTTTTAGTATCAGATAAGTCAATTATTGTTCATTGAGCTAGAGTATTTAATAATACGATCATACCATATGATTGAACAAAAGCTAAAGGTAAAGTTAACCATCTAGTATATTTAGTGATTTTCTTTTGTCCTTGTTCACCTTCTTTTTGTAGATCACCAATTTTAGGAACAATAACTCCTAATAATTGAATGATGATTAATGCATTAATATATGGAGACAATCCCATTAGTATTACTGAAAAGTTTGATAATCATCCACCCATTAATGCACTAAAGAATGATAATCATTTATTAGCTTCCATAATAGACGCTAATTTAGTTGTATCTACACCATAAACAGGAATTACAGATAAAACTTTATAAACTAGCACTAATAAAAGAGTAGCAATAATTTTTTTTCTGATATTTTTATTTTCAAATACAGATTTTATACTCTTAATCATGTTATAAAATTACTTATAAATTATAATGAATTTAATTATACATAAAAAAATAAAAAACCCAAACTTAAAGCCTAGGTTTTGTTATTATTTAGTTTCAATTTTTCCTCAAGCTTTTTCAACAGCTTCTTTAGCTGAAGCAGAAGCTTTATTTACAGTAATTGTTAATTTTGTAGTTAACTCTCCATTACCAAGTAATTTTACTCCTAAGTTTTTATTTCTAATAACTTTTTTTTCTAGTAAAACTTCTTTATTAATTTCAGTAACTCCATTAGAAGCCAAAACTTCTAAATCAGATAAATTAACAATGTTATATTCTTTTGTAAATTTTGCATTAGAGAAACCTTTTAGTTTAGGCATTCTTCTAAATAAAGGTGTTTGACCTCATTCAAACCAAGATGGAGTACCTCCACCTGATCTACAATTTTGACCATTCATACCTCTACCACAGAAAGTACCTCTACCAGATCCATTACCTCTTCAAACTTTTTTTGAAGCTTTTCTAGATCCTGCATTTGGTTTTACAGTGTTTAACGATAACATACTTTAATATTGTTAATAAATATTTATTATTTGAATGATGATAGAGCTTGAATAGTTGCTCTAGCATTATTAATTAAATTTGAAGAACCATATCTTTTTGCAAGTACGTCTGTATAACCTGCTGCAGCAATAACTTTTCTAACTGCACCACCAGCAATGATTCATGTACCTTTTGAAGCAGGGTGAACCATAATTTTAGCTGCTTTATATTTAGCATCTATATTATAAGGAACAGTACCATTTTCAATTTTAACAGTAGTTAATCTTTTTTTAGCATCAGCTACAGCTTTTGCAATTGCATCAACTACTTCCCAAGATTTACCAGTACCTAAAGCTACTCTACCTTTACCGTCACCGATAACCATTACAGCTCTAAATCTTAATTGTCTACCACCAGAAGTAACTCTAGTTACTCTGTCAATAGCAAGTAATTCTTCTTTGAATTCTTTTCTTGGTTTTTGAAATCTTTTATTTCTATTGTCTTTTCCAGAAAAAGCCATACTTTTTTGTATTAAATAATTAAAATTTAAGTCCACCTTCTCTTAAAGCTTCAGCTAAAGCTTTAACTCTACCGTGGTATGCAAATCAACCTCTATCAAAAACTACATCATTAATTTTTAAATCAGATACTTTTTTAACCATTTCAGCTCCTACTTTAGTAGCCATTTCAGTTTTTGTACCTTCTTTTTTAAATTTTAAATCAGAAGCTTGTGCAAGAGTTTTTCATGCAGTGTCATCGATAAGTTGAACAGAAATATGTGTATTACTTCTAAAAATAGCTAGTCTAGGTCTAGCAGCAGTACCGCTAATCTTAGATCTAATTCTTTTATGTCTACTTAATCTATTTAATGTTTTTTGTAACATCCTCTTTTAAATTTATGATTTAAAGTTAAATTTTCTATTTAGAACCAGTTTTACCAGCTTTTCTTCTAATATGTTCTCAAACATATTTGATTCATTTACCTTTATACGGTTCTGGTTTTTTCTTAGCTCTAACTTTAGCAGCAAATTCTCAAACTAATTGTTTATCAATTCAAGAAACATGTAAAACATTTTTTGCTTTTTCATCTAATTCGACTTTTAACCCAGTTGGAACTTCCATTTCAACTTTATGAGAAAAACCTATACTTAGAACTAATTTTTGCCCTTGAGCTTCAAATTTATAACCAACTCAGTTGATTTCTAAACTTTTTTTATACCCATTTGAAACACCTTCAACCATGTTATTAATAACTGATCTAGTTGTTCCCCATAAAGCACTAGCATTATCATTTAATGGACTCACAGTTAAAGTGTTTTCATTTATAACTACTTCTACTGAATCTGTGAAAGTAAAAGATAATTCTCAAAGAGGACCTTTAACTTTAATTTCTTTACCATTTAAAGTAGCATTTACTTTGTCTGATAAAACAATAGGTAATTTACCAATTCTTGACATTTTTTAATAAAATTACAAATATAAATCGGATCAATGAATAATCATTTCTCGTTTATAATCCTTAGTGATTAATATACTTCGCAAAGTAATTCACCACCAACATTTAAACTTCTAGCTTCGTAACCAGTTACAACACCTTTAGGAGTTGAAACAATATAAATACCTTGACCGTTTCTAGATTTTTTAATATCTTTTGAACCGATATATATTCTTTGTCCTGGTTTACTTATTCTTGTTAAAGTTGGAACATATTTAGTAGTTCTAACATCGTTAAGAGTAAGCATAATAGATTTTTTATTGTTTTCTTCTTCAACAATTTCAAAACCTGCTATATATTTATTTTTCTTAAGAATTTTTGAAATATCTGCTTTTAACTTTGAATATGGAAGTTTAACTTCTACTATTCTTGCCATATAAGCATTTCTAATTCTTGTTAATAAATCTCCAATAGGATCTATTATCATAACAATAAAATTAATAACTAAATTTAATTTTTAACTATATTACCAACTTGATTTTCTAACACCTGGTAATTCTCAAGCATTAGCTTTTTCTCTAAAACATATTCTACAAATATCAAAGTTTCCAAGGTAACCTCTAGTTCTACCACACATAGCACAACAGTTGTATACTTTTGTAGCTTCTTTAGGTTTTCTTCCATCAGCAACTGCTTGTAGGAAAACTTTTTTAAGTTTGTTAGCTTTAGCGATTTTTGCCTTTCTAGCCATTTGTGTATTTTTTATAAAATATAACTTTTATTTAGAAAAAGGAAAACCCATTTGAGTTAATAATTCCTTTCAAGCTTCTTTGCTTGTTGCTGTAGTTTTTACAGTAATTTGAATACCGTGTCATTTTACTACATCATCTTGTGGAACTTCTAAAAAGATAGAATGTTCTTTAATTCAGAAATTGTAATTTCCTTGTTTATCAAAACCTTTTTTGCTGATACCTCTGAAATCTCTAACTCTTGGTAATACAACATTTATTAATTTATCAAGAAAATCATACATATTTTCTCCTCTAAGAGTAACACTTAAACCTACTGGCATACCAGCTCTTAATTTAAAGTTTGATATTGCTTTTTTAGCATATCTAACAGTACAAGCTTGACCAGCGATTTTAGATAATTGATCTTGTAAAGAAGAAAAATCTTTTCATCCTGTTCTTACAAAAGTACCGATTCACATGTTTAAAACAACTTTTTCAAGTTTAGGAACTTCCATAACGTTTGAAACTTGTAATGATTCTTTTAGAGCAGGAGCAATTTCTTTTAAATATTTTTCCTTAAGCATTTTTTTTATTATTTATAATATAAGTAAATTATTTAATAATAAATTTTTTAGCTTCTCAACCATTTTCTTTAACAGCTTTTTTTGAGAATCTAAATTTCTTTATTTTACCTTTTTCTTCAACTTTAACAAAACCAACTCTTGTAGGTTTGTCAGTGAAAGGACAAATTAGCATAACGTTCGAAGCATCTATAGCTTTTTCCATTTTAACAATTTGACCAGGATTAGTACCTTGTTTCTTAAGATGTTTAGTAACAACATTAACATCTTTAACAATTATTTTACTTGTATCTGTAAATACTTTTAAAACTTCAGAAATATTCCCTCTGTCTTTTTCTTTACCAGATAAAACTTGTACTTTATCTCAAGTTCTTATTTTCATAATCTTTGTTAATATTAATTATAAAACTTCTGGAGCTAGACTCACTATTTTTTGAAATCCTTTTGTTTTCAATTCTCTTGCAACAGGTCAAAAAATACGAGTACCTCTTGGGTTGTTATTATCATCAATAATAACACACGCATTGTCATCAAATCTTACGTAAGATCCGTCTTTTCTTCTAACTTCTTTAGATGTTCTAACTACTACAGCTTTTACTACTTTTTTCTTTTTTACTGCACCATCTGGAGCAGCTTTTTTAACAGTACAAACTATAATGTCACCAATTGAAGCATATCTTCTGTGTGAACCTCAAAGTACTTTAATACATAATACTTCTTTAGCTCCAGAATTATCAGCAACAGCTAATCTTGATTCCGTTTGTATCATAGAATACTATTCTTAAAAGTTAAATTAATTTTGTTCTACAACTTCCCATCTTTTTAATTTAGATGTTGGCTTAGTTTCTTTAATTGTAACTATGTCTCCATCGTTGAAAGTATTAGTTTCGTCATGAGCGTAAAACTTTTTAGTTACTCTAAATCTTTTTTTATATTTAGAATCACTTTTATAAGTGTGTACTGAGACTACAATTGTTTTATCCATTTTAGTGCTTGTAACAACACCTTTTTTTGTTCTCATAAATTCAATATTTATTTAAAAATAATTAACCTATATTCAAGTCTTTAGAAGTAGCAACAGTGTTTATTTGTCCTATATATCTTCTAAGAGTTTTAATTAAATGAGTTTGTTTTTGTTCACCTAATTCTTTTTTCATTCTTAGAACGTAAAGATTTTTAGATGAAGTAGTTAATTCAGATCTTAGATCTTTTTCACTCATTTCATTTAATTTACTAAGCTCTTTTAGGTTTAAGTCTTTAATTTCTTTCATTTTAAAAATGATTAATCAACTATAATTTTAGTTTTAACTGGCAACTTGTAAGAAGCTAATCTAAAAGCCTCCCTTGCAATTTCTGGCGTAACTCATGTTATTTCAAATAACACTCTACCAGGTTTTACAGGAGCTCTATACATTTCTACAGATCATTTACCTCAACCCATTGGCACTTCTAAAGGTTTAGCAGTGAATGGCTTGTCTGGAAAAATTCTTATCCAAATTTTCCCTCATCTTTTGATGAATCTAACCATAGCTCTTCTTGAAGCTTCTATTTGTCTAGAAGTTATATAACCTCTAGTCAATGCTTTAATAGCGTAATCACCATAAGCAATAGTTGCACCTCTTCCAGCTACTCATTTTAGTCTTCATCTATGATGCTTTCTATATTTTGTTCTTTTTGGTTGTAACATTTTTACTCAATTAGTATATTAAAAAACATATAATGTCAAGTCTATTTTTTATAGATGTCTCATTTATATATCCATACTTTTAAACCGATTGTTCAATAAACAGTTTCAGCTCTAACAGTAGCATAATCTATATCAGATCTTATTGTTTGAGTAGGAATATTTCAATCTTTAAATGTTTCTTTTCTAGCAATTTCAGCTCAGTTTAATCTACCACCTACTTTTACTTTGATTCATTTTGCACCTTTTTCCATTGTTTTTTGAATGGCTTGTTTAATTGCTCTTTTATATGGCATTCTTTTTTCAATTTGATTTGAAATCATGAATCATACAATTTTTGCATTTAAATCAGGGTTTTTAACATCTCTAATTTCAAGAGAAACTTTTGTACAAAGTTTTCTAGTTAGTAAGTTAACTATTTGTTCTTTATTTTCACCAGTTTTACCTAGAATTAATGAAGATTTAGCTGTATAAACAACTACCTCTAAAACATCTTGGTTTTTAGCTACTAATATGTCACCTAATGGTATACCTTTTAATTGTGTACCTAGTAGATGTCTAACTTTTAAATCTAATCCTAAAGAGTCTTTATATGTTCTTTTACTTTCAAACCATGTTGATTTCCAAGTTTTAATATAAGGTATTCTAAAAGATATTGGATTAACTTTATGTCACATAAATATATGTAATTAATAATTATAAAGAATAACTCTATCTTGAATTAACAAGGTGGATATTATTTTACCAGTAATTCTAATTTTATATTAGATGTTCTTTTTAAAATTGGATGCATTCTACCTCTAGAGACAGGATTACCTCTTTTATATACAATTCCTTTCGAAATTATAAGAGTTCCTAATTTTAAATTTTCTACTTTTTGTGAATCATTGTTTTCAGCATTAGCTATAGCAGAAGATAAAACTTTAAATAATAAGTCTGCTCATTTTTTTGGAGCAAATTTTAAAAATTTCAAAGCTTCATCTAATTCCATACCTTTAATAGCTTCACCAATTACTCTCAATTTTTTTGGAGAAATTCTTATATTTTTTCCGTATGCTTTCATAGCGATTGTGGCTAAATAATTAAATTATTGTTTCCCCTATTTCAGGGATGGTTAAGTTATACTTAACTCGTGGGCCTTATATTTATTATTTATTTCAAGCATGACCTCTAAAATTTCTAGTCATAGAAAATTCTCAAAGTTTATGTCATACCATATCTTCCGTAACAAATACTGGAGAATGGGCTTTACCGTTATGTACACCGAATGTATGTCATACAAATTCAGGAAGAACAGTACAAGCTCTTGACCAAGTTTTAATTACACCTTTTTTTCATGATTCATTCATTGTAATTACTTTTTTAAGTAATCTATCATCAATATAAGGTCATTTTCTTAAACTTCTTGTCATAAGTTGTTTTTTATAAATAATCTAAATTATATCATTAATTTACCTTTTCTACTTCTTAGGATCCATTTAGATGTAGTCTTTTTTCTACTTCTAGTTTTGTAACCTAATGCAGGCATACCCCATGGAGTTTTAGGTGCTTTCATACCAATTGGCGAAGCTCCTTCTCAACCACCATGTGGATGATCAACTGGATTCATAGATTTTCATCTAACAGTTGGTCTTATTCACATCCATCTAGATCTACCAGCTTTACCGATAACAACTTGGTTGTGATCAGTGTTAGAAACTTGACCTAATGTTGCGAAACATTTTTTATGAACTAATCTTATTTCACCTGATGGTAATTTAACTTGCGTATATTTACCTTCTTGTGAATAGATAGTCCCGTAAGCACCAGCAGATCTAATAGTAGATGCTCCAGCTCCAACAAGTAATTCTAAGTTATACACTTGTAATCCTGTTGGAATGTTTCATACTTCCATTCTATTACCACTTTCTAAAGGTGTTTTATCATCAGTAACTATAACATCACCAACTTTCATATCTTTATGAGCAATAACATATCTTCTTTCACCATCTCTATAACATACTAATGATATGTATGCTGATCTATATGGATCATATTCAATTGTTTCAACTTTTGCTTCAATACCTTTTTTATCAACTCCATAGAAATCAATTAATCTATATCTTTGAGCATGACCACTACCTTGATGTCTTACTGTTAATCTTCAAGTATTATTTCTACCTGCATGTTTTTGTAATTTAACTGTAAGAGGTTTATAAGGTGATTTAGTAGTAATTTCTTCAAAAGTACTAACAGTCATTCCTCTTCTACCAGGAGTTGTAGGTTTAAACTTTTTAATTCCCACTGTCTTATTTTTAAGAACTAAATTATTTTATAATTGAAAAATCTATTTTTGCTTTTTGCATCTTTTAAAGTTACATAAGCTTTTTTAGTAGATCTTTTTCTTATTTGCATTCCTTTTTTCTTTCCATACTTGAATTTTTCTCTCGTATGTAACACATTAACACTTTTAACTTCTACTCCGTATAGTTCAATAATTGCTTTTCTTACATCAACTTTAGTAGCGTCTGCAGAAATTTCAAATACATATGTATTTGTAATTAAACTTAGGTTTGAAGTTTTTTCAGTAGTTATTGGTTTTTTCAATATTCTAAATAATCTCATGTTTAATAATTGTTTAGATTAAATTATTTTGTTAAATTATCTAAATTAGCTAGAGAATCTTTTAATAAAACAAGTGTTTTATATTTAAGTAAGTCTTTAACATTTAAATAATCTACTAGTATAGTTTTTACATAAGGTAAATTAGAAGCAGAACCTTCAATCATTACATTTTTAGCTGGAATAGCCAATAATGCTTTTTCTTGATATGGTAAAGCTTTCATAACTTCAACCATATTTTTTGTTTTAACTTCTTTGAAATCAATTTTATCAACAATAATTAGATCTTTATTAGCTAATTTTGTTGAAAGAACAGAGAATAAAGCTTTTCTTCTTTCTTTTTTGTTCATTGAAATTTCAAAATTTACATTATTTCTAGGACCAAAAGCAACTCAACCTTTTTTTCTGATTGGAGATCTGTTTGAACCCATTCTAGCTCTACCAGTACCTTTTTGTCTGTATATTTTTCTTGTTGAACCTCTTCTTTCTCATCTAGTTTTAGTATGAGCAACCACCATTCTATTATTTGCTAGTTGATATACTAAAGCTCTGTGAACAAGTCCTTCATTTGTTTCTAATCAAAAGATTGAAGAGTTAAGTTCAATTTCTCAAACTTCTTTTCATTTTTGATCGAATAAATTAGTTTTCATCGAGTTTAACATTAATAACTAAAAAATAATATTTACGAATGAATTTCTTCATCCTGGTACTCCACCTCTTACTGCAATAACTCCAATTTCTTTATTAACTAATTCAACTGGAACTTTTTTGATAGTAAATTGTGTATCACCGTGGTGTCCGTGCATTTTCTTCCCTTTATGAGTTCTCGTAGGTTTTCTATTACCGATAGAACCAAGAGCTCTATGGAATTTAGAACCATGCGTAGCAGGTCAACCGTGGAAGTTATGTTTTTTCATAGCCCCAGTAAATCATTTTCATTTTGAAAATCATTCAATAGAAACTTTAACATCACCCTCTAACACGTCTAATGAAACATTGTCCCCAACATTGTATTTTCCTTTTTCTTCATCAGAAACAGGAAATTCCTTAATTCTTGAAAAGTCACTTTTATTTAGTGTTACTTTTCCTTCGGCTAATTCTCAATTAGCCCCATCCTTTAAAACTCCAATGATTATAGCATCATAACCATCTTTTTCTAGAGTTTTAAATCATACTATCTTAAGTGTAGGTACTTGTAGAAGTGTAACAGGAATGAATTTATCATTCTTTACAACTCTAGTCATGTCTAACTTAGTAGCTATAATTCAAGCCATATAAAATACAGTTTACAAATATAAAGTTAGAGGTTAAACTTTCTTTGCATGCAAAGGAGTCTAACTTAACCTCTTCTAAAAACTTTTCGTGATATTTCTAAAAAGCTTCGTGATTATATAAAAAACTAATTATTTGTCAAAAGAAAAATACAACAAAAATTTGCTATATATATAAAGGTATAATATAGGGGATTTTTTAATGTATAATAAAAAGATAATAAATTAATTTCTCACCTTTTAAATAAAATAATTTATTAATTATAAAATAAAGAAAGTAATTTATAGAGTACCCCTAGTTTTAAATTATTTTGCAAAAAAAATAGCCTTTAATAAACAATTCTTTGATTTATGACACTTTTTTTTTATAATTCGATAAATTATTAATTTTATAGAACCAAAAATGCAAGAACAACTAAATAACTTAAAACAAGAATTTATTGAAGCTTTAAAAGTTTGTGAATCAAACAAGGCTTTAGAATTATTAGAAAAAGATTACCTTGGTAAAAAAGGTAAACTTCAAGACATACTTAAAGGTATCAAAGATTTATCTGTTGAAGATAAAAAAATAATTGGTCCTGAGGCTAATAAATTAAAAGTATTTATTGGTGAAGAAGTTTCTAAAAAAGAATCTGAAATAGAAGAAGCTAGATTTGCTAAAATAGAAGAAGAAGAAGCTATCGATGTAACCGCTCAATTTCCAAGTAAAAACAAAGGTCATAAACATCCTATTTCTATAGCATCTAATTTATTAGAAGAAATATTTATTTCTATGTGATTTAAAGTTGAAGATGGTCCTCAAGTAGAAAATGAAACCTTCAATTTCGATAAATTAAATATTCCCGATAATCATCCAGCTAGAGATGTTTGGGATACTTTCTGGATAACAGATGATATAAATGAGAAAAAAGAACAATGAGAAAAACTTCTTTTAAGAACTCACACTTCTCCTGTTCAAATAAGAACTATGTTAAAAGAAGAACTTCCTATTAAAATAGTTGTTCCAGGTAGAGTATTTAGATATGAACAAGAAGATGCAAGACATACTTGTAACTTCTACCAACTTGAAGGTTTAGTAGTTTGAGAAGGTGTAACCTTTTGAGACCTAAAAGGAACACTTGAAACAGTTATGAAAAAGCTTTTATGAGAAAAAACAGAATTAAGATTTAGACCAAGTATATTCCCATTTACAGAGCCTAGTGCAGAAATAGATGTTTCTTGCCAAATATGTTCTGGTACTGGTGAAAAAGCTGGGAAAAAATGTAGTATGTGTTCAGCAACTGGTTGGGTAGAATTACTATGAGCATGAATGGTTCATCCTACAGTTCTAGAATGAGCATGAGTTGATCCTGAAAAATATACAGGTTTTGCTTTTGGTATGTGAATAGATAGAATTGCCGCTCAAAGATATTGAGTAAGTTCTAGTAGAATGTTTTATCAATCAAAACTAAAATTAAACGAGCAATTTTAAGTAAAAAAGAAGCAAGCGCTTCTTTTTTTTGACATATAGTTCTTTATTTCTATAATCGTAAAACTTAAAAAAAGGAGGAAAATTGGAAACATATATTATGGACAATAAAAATTATTATATTTTAAGTAAGTTTAAAAACCCTAACAATGGTTATTATGGCGAAATCTTATACAATATAAAGTGTCTTCATCCAAAATATGGTGCCTTTTCTGTATTAGCTACAGAAAAAGAAATACAAAAAAAAGAAGGGGAATAATATGAATGATTCTATATTGTTATTAAGCTATTGTAGGAGTTATTTCAGAAAATTTAAAGTGATTAAAGAAATAAAAATATATAATATTTTTGTTATTTTAGTACTTAGTGGTAAAGATGGACGAAAATTCATCTTTAGAACTTTAAAATAAAGAAGTCTAACTTCTTTATTTTTTTCTTGCTAAAAAATCCGTTTAAAATATATTATAAGTATTAACTCATAACAATAAAATAATGCTTATTAAAGAACTTAAAAATTTTTCTAAAAGTAACTGGTGGATTTACCTACTTTTAGCTATCGCATTAATTATTGTTTATGTTACATGAAAAGGGAATTTAATAGAAATAATAATTCTATTTTTAGCTAATTTTTTATGAAACTTATTCATAATGGTTATGCAAGCAAATTACACTTCAAAAAATAATAAGATTTGAGCTATATATCACGTAAGTGCAACTATAGTATTTACATTAATATCTATTTATTGATTAGTTATCCTAAATCAATCTCAATATATAATTTGGCAATTAACTTATATATTAGCTGCTGCAAAAGCTTTTACCTTTTATAATTATTGAAAAGATATTAAGTTTATAAATTCTTATACTGTTTGATTAATTAACATCTGATTACTTGCATTCTTCATTTATTTTGCAGGAAAATCAATAGACGTAATGTGATTATTTAATTTTAACTTTAATGTAGAATTATTTACAATACTTATGGCTTTATGATTTTCTTTTGTAACTACTGGTTTAGTAAGTACAAATGACACTGTAAGATATTGGTTTAGTTTTGCTTGAGTTTTATGAATTGTTTCTGGTTCTGGGCTATGATTAATTCTTGGTTACGCATGATGAAACATAGATTGATTATCATTATGATATCTAATATTAACTCTTACTGTTTTTGTTTTTTATTCAAAATTACTTAGAAAATACTTATAAAAATGATAGAATATTTTTTTACATTAATTGTCTCAATTTCATTATCTTTTTTAATAATAAACTTATTAAAAAAGATTTTTTTCAGATATAAAATTTTAGATAATCCATTGAAATACTGATTAAAAAGAACCCCTATTCCATATAGTATGTGAATAAGTTTCTTTTTATCATTTTTTATACTTAGCTTCCTATTTATTGATTACAATTATAAGCTATGACTTATTTGGGTATTTTGATTTTTTATAACATCTATTAGTTTTCTAGATGATATGTTAAACGTAAGTCCTAAAATAAGACTTCTTATTCAAATATGAATATGAGCAGTTATATGAATAACATCAATAAAAATATGATATATAAGTAATATTTTTTGATGAATAATAGAACTAGAAACATATAATTTTACCATTTTAGAACATACTATATATATAATACCGTTAATTTTTACTATAATTTGGTATGTATTTATATTTAATGCATTAAATTGGACCGATTGAATTCAATGAAATACTTCATGATTATCATTTATTTCATTTCTAATACTATTTTTACTTTGAATAATATTATTTTATAATGATGACTATGAATGATGAATTAAAAATGCAGAATTTATAATGTGAATAAGTATTATACTCATATGAATAATTATACCCT
>LLEJ01000077.1_pt1 | contig 13500 bp, 15 predicted proteins | sample 595831 | NCBI WGS metagenome assembly LLEJ01 (sample SAMN02919310, study PRJNA255460) | bioreactor metagenome | biome: chemostat; feature: culture 2011_10.1; material: sediment; isolation source: day101 10degC chemostat 2011 inoculated with Wadden Sea sediment taken from... | place: Germany: Bremen... | reverse complement strand
AACGTAAGCTAATCAGCATGCAGTTTAAGACCATTTTCCTCGCCTGTGATTGATTACGTAAACAATTGAGGCCCGGCTTTGTTAGATACTCTTACTTCATGTCTTGAAAAATACCGACAACCTCACAGCCGTGTTGTTCTGGCATTAAGCGGTGGCGTTGATTCAAGAGTATTGTTGGATCTGCTTGCGCGTTATCAGGCAATACATAAAGAGGTAACCTGCTTAGCGGTTCATGTTCATCATGGATTGAGTGATAATGCGGATGAATGGGTTTCCTGTTGCCAGACTTGGTGCGACAACGACGGTATTGAGCTGTTCGTAGAGCACGTTGAACTCAATTTAGCTCGCCAGGTGAGCACAGAACAAGAGGCTCGCAACAAGCGATATCGAGCCTTAGAAAAATATGTCAAAAGAGACGATATACTGATAACTGGTCAACATAATGCTGATCAGATGGAAACGTTTTTATTGGCTCTGAAAAGAGGTAGCGGCCCAAAAGGTCTATCTGCAATGCCTGAATGCGCTCCTTTTTCCGACGGTTTATTGATTCGTCCTCTCTTAGCCACCAACCAAGTCGCGATAGTTGAATATGCGCATTCTAAACAACTAAACTGGAATGAAGATGAGAGTAATCAAAATACTCAATATGATCGAAATTTCTTGCGACAAGAGGTCATTCCCAAACTAAAAGCGCGATGGCCAAACATAGAACAGTCCGTATTAAGAAGCAGCAAGTTGTGTGCGAATCAAGAATCGCTCATTAATGAATTATTAAATGAAAGGCTAATACAGTTGACTGACGTTGATGGCAGTTTGTCTATCCTGCAACTGGGTCAACAGAGTGAACTTGCTAGAAACCAATTACTAAGGCTCTGGCTTAGCGCTAGACACAGTATGATGCCGTCTTTAGTGCAACTAAGCTTGATTTGGAAAGAGGTGGCGTTAGCGAAAAAGGATGGCAATCCTAAAATAAATATCACGTCTGGAGAAGTGAGACGCTTCAAAGGTCGGCTCTATTTTGTGGACAAAATACCAGATATTACCGCATGGTCTGATTCGTTACCTTTCCAACAACGACTGGCGCTACCTGAGAAACTGGGTCATATTCAACTTATAGATAAACGTGTAGGGACATCGCTGTCGCTGCGTTTACCTAGAAAAAATGAACGGGTATGGGTTCATTTTAATCCACAAGGTTTGACCGCTCATCCCGTTGAACGAGGTCATAGTAGAAAGTTGAAAAAACTGTTTCAAGAATATGGAATGCCAAGTTGGTTGCGTACGCGAACACCCATTATTATGTATGATGATCAGCTCGCTATGGTTGCAGATCTTTTTGTGTGCAAAGAATTTCACGGTGATGATTGTGAAATTCTATGGGATAAAGTATAAGAGTGTAAGCTCAATAATTAGAATATATAAATTAAAGGAAGCGTTATGAATAAGTTAGTAACTGGATTAGTAATGGGTACGGTGTTGTTTAGTGGGTCTGTGTTAGCTGGTGACCCAGTGGCAGGAAAAGCGAAATCAATGGTATGTGGGGCTTGCCACGGTGTTGCGGGCATCTCTGCTATTGACGGCTATCCAAACCTAGCTGGTCAAAATGAAAAGTACATTATTTCTTCAATAAAAGCTTATCGTAATAAAGAACGAAATGGCGGTAATGCAGCAATTATGCAACCACAGGCCGGAATACTTAGCGATCAAGATATCGAAAACTTGGCGGCATATTACTCACAAATGAAGTAAGTTTTTCAGAATGTCAGTGTTGGTTATTTCGTTGATATCAGTAGTAACGCTGTCATAGATGTAAGTAGGATTAAGGGACTAATATGAAAAAAATAGAGGCAATCATCAAGCCGTTTAAGTTGGATGATGTTCGTGAAGCGCTAGCAGAAGTTGGCATTACAGGTATGACAGTATCTGAGGTCAAGGGTTTTGGTCGTCAGAAAGGCCATACAGAATTGTACAGAGGCGCTGAGTATGTGGTTGATTTTCTGCCAAAAGTGAAACTTGAAATCGTTGTTACTAGCGATGTCGTTGATCAATGCATAGATACGATAATTGAAACAGCTCAAACGGGTAAAATCGGAGACGGTAAGATATTCGTTACGAACGTTGACCGTGTGGTACGAATTCGTACTGGCGAAGAAGATGAAGATGCTATCTAAGCGTGGTTGATTGAAAAAGGGGCTAAGGCTCCTTTTTTGTTTTCTATTCTTAAACACCAACTTCTAAGGCGGTGGTTACCTTTCAAATCGGCCTGCTTTGTCGGTGGATTTTCACCTCATCTTTATAATTTCATTGTATAAATGATTTTTTAGTTAGTGGTAATAATAGGGCATGAAGAAAGTCATCAAATCGATTCTAATACTGTGTGCATCCCTTGTTGTATTGGCACTATTCTCTTTTCAGGTTGTTTTTGATGTACCCGAACAACCTCAACAACTCTTGTTAAGTCACGATCAAACGCAAGTTACGCCTATCTGTTACCAAAACCCATCACCGAAACCGATTGATAAAAATGGCCATATTAACCTTTTGGTGTGGAATATATACAAACAGAATCGAGATAATTGGCAACCTGCACTTAACCAATTTAGTCATGACGCACAGCTACTTTTGCTTCAAGAGGCGAGCCTTACAGACGCATTTAGGATGTGGATTGAAAAGCAATCGTGGGGAAGCAACTACGTAAAAGCATTTTCGGCTTTTGATATTAGCGCTGGTGTGGTTAATCTCGCCTCTAATTTCCCTATAACGGCTTGTGCATTTAGCACCAAAGAACCATGGTTAAGATTACCCAAGTCAGGATTATACGCTCTGTATCTATTGTCTAATGGTCAGCAACTTGCCGTTGTAAACGTACACGCCATTAATTTCTCCTTGGGGACAACAGAGTACCGACAACAACTCTCTCTACTGAGAAAGGAACTCATGCAGCATGATGGACCAATCATTATGGCTGGAGATTTTAATACATGGAGTGAGGGCCGACTTGCAGAACTAAATGAACAGGTTGCGAAACTGGCACTTCATGAGGTGGCATTTGACCCGGATAACCGAAAGCTTTTCGTCAATGGTTTGCCTCTGGATCATGTTTTTTATAAAGGGTTAACATTGATAAATGCAAAAGCGCCCGTAACGGACGCTTCGGATCATAACCCTTTAATAGTCAATTTTAAGTTCAGTGACTCACGACTAAAAAATTAACAGGTATAAAGCCCAGATGAGGTAATACCCAAGCCAAGGAAGGGCCGAAATAGCAAGAGCCTGACCTTTGGTAAACTCAGTCCAAGCCCCAATAGCCGCATAGCCGAGCACAATGTACCACGGTAGTAACAGCGGCAAGGCACGAGTGAAAGACGACCATTCATTCGTTAGCGGTAGTTTTAGTAAACCATTCAAACTGTTCAAATCCGCTGCATAACTCATCACATTGCCATGATTGATCAAAAGACTCACATAGCTTGCAAAGTCACCGAGAACGGCTGGAAATATGACGACACTGGAGGCCGCAAACCATTTCCAATAACCGTGCTGATGACGGCTAGGTTTTGCAGCCAAGAAAAACCAAAATGCAAGTAAACCAATATTTAGAGTTCTATTAAATACAGCATTTAGAATCTCACTTGCCATGAGAGTATTTGGCTCAAGTAAGACTATTTTATCTGGGGATGTTGCTTGAAGTTGTTCTACTAAGTTGAATTTTAACCATTCAAAATCAACAATATCGAAATAATACCCCCAAAATAGGAATGGAGTTAACATTAGAAGTACATAGGTTTGCCAGCCCCAAGCGCCTCTTTTATAGAGTGCTGCGAAGCATGAGGTTGGAGCTCGAAATATATCAACAACCATGGATAATGGGTTACTAGAAGGAACTATCATACGCTGACCTTAGTGACATCGACATAAAGCTTAAGGCTCTGGCCTGGCTTGATGTACTTTTTCTTAGCCAGATTGTTCCATTTTACAATATCTGAGCTCTTAACATTAAATTTATTCGCAATACCACTAATGGTGTCTCCTGTGCGAACTTTGTAATGAACGGTACGCATAACTGCGCCGTCACTATTATTTTTCCAGATGACGAGTCGTTGACCAATTTTTAATGTGTCTTTGGGGCCCATACCATTCCATTTAGCTAAAGACTGATATGAAACTTTATGTTTTCTAGAAATTGTCCATAGGCTGTCGCCACTTGAAACGGTGTGAGCAACCTTAAACTTCCCTCTGGCTGTTGACTGAGTTTTGGCCAAACGATTTTTTGCACTTAGCGCATAAGCCTCGTCACCTTTTGTCGATGTTGGAATCATCAAATGCTGTCCAACACGAATCATATTTCCGGAAAGGTTATTCGCTGTTCTGATTATTTTACTTGTTGTTTCATGGTCTCTTGCGATAACACTCAGTGTATCGCCAGATTTCACCTTATAGCGAATAAGTTTTACACCTTTACCACGGTTTTCTTCTACCGATTGATTAAATGCTTCGATAGCGTCGAGTGGTAATAAAAAGTGAAAGGGTCCTTCAGGTGCAGTGGCCCATTGGTTATAGGCAGGATTGTAGCTTTGCAGTTCAGTGACAGAAAGCCCAGCGTAGTTAGCCGCTATCGCGAGATCAAGTTGCTCTTTTGGATCAACGCTTTGTAATACCGGTTTGTTTGCAATAACAGGGATGCTGATACCATACTTTTCTTGGTTAGCAACAACATCCGCTAAAGCAAGTAATTTTGGAACATAACTGCTGGTCTCTTTAGGCAATTCAAGAGAGAAAAAATCTATCGGCTTACCCGCTTTATTATTTTTAGTTATCGCTCGAGATACACGTCCACCGCCGCTATTGTAGGCTGCGATGGCATGATTCCAGTTACCATTAAATCGTTTGTTCAAATAGGTTAAGTAGTCTAGTGCTGCATCCGTAGCCGCTGATACATCACGTCTACCGTCATACCAATAGTTCTGTTCTAAACCATACATCTTTCCTGTGCCTGGTATAAATTGCCATAGTCCTGCGGCGCTACCATGTGAATAAGCAAAGGGGTCAAATGAGCTTTCTACCACGGGCAAAAGTGCAAGCTCTAGTGGCAAGTGACGTTGTTCTATTTTCTCTACTATTAAATAGAGGAAAGGCTCCGCTCGGCTAGATACGGCAGCTAAATGATTCGGATGGCTAATAAACCAATTACGATAGTAGTCGACACTTTTGTGGTCAGGAACCTCTAGTCGTAACTGAATTGCAATACGTTCCCAAACGTCATCGCGATTCCAAGGTGTAATGTCCGGTTTATCGATATCATTTTGTGACGGTGTCGTACCACCGTTAGCAGACTCTATCGTATCAGTATTGCCAGTATTTACAGCACTGGAACTAGAGTCTGATTGATGGTTGGTGCCTGTGGTCGAATTTGTCTCAGAAGAAGAGTCAATTTGTTGAGTCGTTTGGCAACCTGCCAACAGAAGTACCACGATCCAACTAAACAGCGTTCTCATTTATCTAACCTTGTTAAAAATTGACTGCTGATGATACTTGCGCTCATATACAGTGACAAGCTAGAAAACGTTAAAATGCGTTCTTCCACTCTCTTAAAGCAGTAAAGACTCCTATTGCAGACGTTTCTTTGGTTCTATTCGCAATGGAATTAATGATGCTAGGTTGATCAACTCGCAAGAAAGGATTAATAAGTTTCTCTTTTTGCAACGTTGTGGGTAGCGTCGGCTTTCCTTCTGCTCTCAATCGAAAAACGTCTTCACGATAGGCGAGTAAGTTTTGATTATCAGGTTCTACAGCCAACGCAAAAGAAACATTCGAGCTGGTATATTCGTGCGCTGGGTAGACCTCCGTTTCATCGGGGAGGGCGAGTATCTTATTTAAAGATTCAAACATCTGTTCAGGCGTCCCCTCAAAAATGCGACCACACCCTGCTGAGAATAAAACGTCGCCACTAAAAAGTTTACCATCGCCGACATAGCCAAGGTGTCCATTGGTATGCCCTGGTAGATCAAGCACTAAGAATGTTTCATCAAACAGTGAGAACTGCGCTCCACCATTTAAGTGGTGGGTAAGATATGGAATATTTTCTTTTTCAGGGCCAACAATTTTTATGTTTGGGAAGGCATCTAACAGAGCGGAAACCCCACCAATGTGATCGCTATGATGATGGGTAACGAGTATTGCTTCCAATGTAAGACTGTGTTGATTGAGATACTCTAAGACTGGCGTTGCGTCACCGGGGTCAACAATCGCACAACGTTTATCGCTATTTTGAATTAGCCAGATGTAATTGTCATTGAATGCGGGTATGCTCTTGATGGTTAACATTTTATTCTCCAGCAATGAATTGTAAGTTTAAGGTATCGATGAAACCAGCTCGTACTGCAAAAAAAATCGAACAACCTCACTCATGGCAGCATCTAAAAAAATGGTGCTTGGGTATCCGAATCCATCCAGATGAGGCTAGACGAGTGGTGCCCTAAATTATTCGGTTATCACATGCTAAAGCTTGGTGGACTTAGTTGTGAGATAGCAAGTAGGATGTGTAATATTCAGCATCAAGTCAACCTTGATATCAAAAAACTCACAGCATACTGTCATTGCAGAACATTACGACCTTCCCTTCTTAGAAAAAAGTATCGATGTAGTGCTTCTTGCCCATCAGTTAGATTACTGCAGTGATCCTCATCGTCTGTTGCGTGAAGTGGATAGAGTGATGGTAGATGATGGGTATCTAATTATTACTGGTTTTAACCCTATTAGCTTGATGGGACTCTCTAGCTTAATGCCGTGGAGGAAAAACAATCTGCCATGGAGTGGACGTATGTTTACTCCAAACCGAATTAAAGATTGGTTAGGCTTATTGAACTATCAAGTTGTGCACATTGATAGGTATGCTGTATTTCCAATGAAACATCCATTTTGGACTTGGTTGGAAAATAGCATGGGCGATCGATTAGTACCTTGTGGCAGTCTCTATTTTATTGTCGCGAGAAAGAGAACCTACCCACTTAAATTGATTAAGCCTCACTGGCGATTAAAACGAAAATTATCGCCAGTAGGGGTGAATATGAGAGTTGGAAGCCGCGCTGAATCGACGAAGAGTACTGACTAGTAATTCAAAGCGTGAAATTAACCTTCATAACCTTCATCAATATCTGACGGCGCTTCCGCAGCAGCTCTTGCTATCTCATCGCATATCTCATTTTCCCTATGCCCTGCATGCCCCTTAACCCATCGCCAGTCGACAATATGACGGGATGCTTCAAGATCAAGCGCTTTCCAAAGGTCCGCATTTTTCACCGGTTTTCTGTCGGATGTCTTCCATTCGCGCTTTTTCCAGTTGTGGATCCATTTAGTGATGCCTTGACGAACGTATTGGCTGTCCGTAGTCAGGATGACATGGCAAGGTTCTTTCAGCGCTTTTAATGCGACGACTGCTGCGAGCATTTCCATTCGATTATTTGTCGTTAACGTATAACCGTTGGATAGCTTCTTTTCTGTCTGTTTATATCTAAGCACAATGCCATAACCGCCGGGGCCGGGGTTACCTAAACATGATCCATCGGTGAAAACTTCAACTTGTTTCGTCATGATTTGATACTATTACTCGATAAGCCAACTTCAATATAAATATAGTCTGACATACATATCATTATGAATACTAGTAACAATTCGAACCAACAACGAATCGTGGTACTTGATACCGAAACAACAGGTATGAACCAAGAAGGTGGACCCACCTATTTGGGGCACCGAATTATTGAGATTGGTGCTGTAGAGATCATTGATAGAAAGCTCACTGGTAAGCATTTTCATGTTTATATAAAACCGGACAGGTTGATTCAAGAAGAGGCCATTGGTGTTCACGGTATTACCGATGAATTTCTTCGCGATAAGCCCATGTATCGAGAAGTCCATCATGAGTTTTTAGCGTTTATTAAAGGTGCGGAACTTGTCGCGCACAATGCGCCCTTTGATGTCGGCTTTATGGATTCTGAATTCGAGAAGCTTGATCGTAGTATTGGTAAAACAAGTCAGTATTGTCACATTACCGATACGCTTGCCATGGCAAAAAAAATATTCCCAGGCAAGAGGAACAACCTCGATATTCTATGTGAGCGCTATGGAATAGATAACTCGCATCGAACACTACACGGGGCTTTACTCGATGCTGAAATTCTAGCCGATGTTTATCTACTCATGACGGGTGGACAAACTTCTTTGGCATTTACTGGTGATCAACAATCAAATAGCGATGGCGAATCGATTAGACGAGCGGTATCTGAAAGAAAATCTCTTAAGGTTTTACGTGCATCTGCCGATGAAATAGATGCACACCAAAAACGTTTGAATATCGTCGAGGAAGGCGGAAGCTGTCTCTGGCGACAATAGAGGAAACTATGTTTAGGATTCTGTTCTTTTTAACCTGCATTTTGACCAGTTCCTTTAGTTGGTCACAAACAGAATCATCTGTTTCTTTATTGGACAACCGATTTAGGGTTGATCCAACAATCGAACAAATATCTTTTGTTATTTATAGAAAATCCCGGTCTCGATCCGTTGTATTGGTGCGTCCTGATGGTAAAAAGTACTATTCATGGGATCATCCGGAAACCGTATCTTGGTATGAAGAAAATGGTATGGATATCATTTCCATTGAGGATCCAATGCCGGGGCCATGGCAAGCCGTTGGTAAGGTGACACCAAGAAATAATATAAAACTATTATCTGATTTACTGCTCCACGTTGATAAATTTCCTAATCGTTTATATCAACAAGAGACATAAAATTCACCGCTCGTCTTACTCAAGATGGCAATCCACTGGTTCTCAAAGACTTTTTAGATCGAGTACGGCTTCGCGTCAATTTTATTCATTTCGTTGAAGATGAAGAGAACCCAGAGATCGTCTCTGAACCGGAGTCAACCATTCTTGGCACCTTTCAAGATGACGGGCAAGGCTTGGATGAAATCTCTGGTGATGGCATTTTTACTGTGTCATTGCCCATCACGGTTGCCCCGGGTAAATACAAAGCTAGAATTACCTCTGGAAATGGTGTTTTTTTAAGAGCGGTTGAGCAAACAGTACTTGTGTATCCTTCTCCCATCACTGTTGGATTTATTCAATCAAGGGATGATAATGAAGGGCATCTGGTGACGATTACCGGCGAGCAAGGAATGGTGTTGCCAGGTACTATTGCGGCAAGCATAGAGCAATCGACACCAGACAAACGAACGATCCTTACCCAAAGTAGTGTCGACTCAGAAGGTTTTACGACTGAATTCACTATGACCAATGATCCGCACCCAGGCAAACATACTTGGAAAGGTACGGTATACGCAACAGAAGGCGCGGCGAAAAGAGAACTCATCATTCAACTGAAAGAGAAAGCATTCAGCGTGATGAAAAAGCTTGATATTGAACAATCAACCCAAGAATATCAGCGTATACAGGAAGAGAAGCGCAGAGCATTTGAAATAGAAAGAATTAAGCGTGACAGAGAAGAAGCAAGAATGACAGGTATGTTGACCATACTGGTAGGGAATTTGGTGGTTATTATTCTTGGCCTTATCATCTGGTTTGTGATTAGAAAGCTGAGAACGCGCAGAGTGTCAGCACCAGAGATGCAACTGGACGCCCCACCTAAACGGTGAGTGACGGAAAAATAGAAGAGCTTAAGGCTCTTCTATTTTGTTATATAGCCTCTCTTTTTTATGTTAATCCTTAATTCTTTTCTCTTATTACTCGACACTCGAAATCAAAACTAGGTAAACTCTGAGTAATCTTATTCCCTCGAAACAGTGAGAGTCACCATGTATCAAGATCTAATTCGTTCAGAATTAAATGAAGCGGCAGAAGTACTAAATAAATTTTTAAGTGATGAGCACAATATTCAACAGATAGAAGCAGCAGCCAAGATGATTGCAGATTCTTTCAAGCTTGGCGGTAAAGTTCTCTCTTGTGGCAATGGTGGCTCACACTGTGATGCGATGCATTTTGCCGAAGAATTAACAGGTCGATATAGAGAGGATCGCCCGGGATACGCGGGCATCGCTATCTCTGACCCAAGCCACATGTCTTGCGTGAGCAACGACTTTGGTTATGATTATGTCTTCTCACGTTATATCGAAGCGGTTGGTTCTTCAGGTGATGTGCTATGGGGGCTTTCGACCTCAGGCAATTCAAGTAACATTCTTAAAGCAATAGAAGCCGCGAAGAAGAAAGGGATGAAAACGATCGCTTTGACAGGTAAAGATGGCGGTAAGATGGCTGGATGTGCGGATATTGAAATACGCGTGCCCCATTTTGGTTATGCAGATCGAATTCAAGAGATTCATATAAAGATTATTCATATTGTCATTCAATTAATAGAAAAAGAGATGGCGAAAGATTTCTAAAGAACCGTTCGGACGGGTCTTTAAATAGTAGAGCGCTAATGCTCCCTCGATAGTTTAGTCGTTAAAGGTTTTCAAATGTGTGAATTGCTCGGAATGAGCGCTAACGTGCCAACAGATATCTGCTTTAGTTTTGCTGGATTGATGCAGCGAGGTGGTAAAACAGGGCCTCACAGTGATGGATGGGGCATTACCTTCTATGAAGGTAAAGGGTTTAGAACATTTAAAGATCCAAACCCAAGCTATAGCTCAAAAATAGCCGAGTTGGTACAGAACTATCCGATTAAGAGTTGTGCTGTCATTAGCCATATTCGACAGGCTAACAGAGGCGGTGTGAACTTAGAAAATACCCACCCATTTACTCGTGAATTGTGGGGGAAGTACTGGACATTTGCCCATAATGGGCAGTTATCTGGCTACGAATCATTAGAAATGGATCGATTTAGACCGGTTGGAAAAACAGACAGTGAGCTGTCGTTTTGTTGGATTCTAAATAAGTTGAGCTCAAAATATCCAGAACCACCACAAGATCTTGTTGAGATGTTTCGGTATATCGCCGAATGTTGCGATGAATTAAAAGAGTTTGGTATATTTAACATGTTGCTCAGTGATGGCGACTATGTAATGACTTATTGTACGAATCATCTTTACTGGATAACTCGTCGAGCACCGTTTGGTAAAGCGAGCCTTATTGATGAGGATATGACGGTTAACTTTCAAGAAGAGACAACGCCAAATGATGTTGTGACCGTCGTTGCGACACAGCCATTAACGGATAATGAAACGTGGAACAGAATGAAACCAGGAGAGTTCAACCTATTTCATTTTGGTGAAATCATAGGCTGTAATTCAGAGAGTCTGGTTGATATCCCGTTCGCTCCACCTAAGCAAAAGTAATAACATTCGCATGCGAGTTGAATTTTTGGACCGTTCGTTGAGTAGAGAATAAACGGGGTGTACTGAAGAATAAAAAAAACAGCGATTGCCTATTTGGCACTCGCTGTTTTTTTATATCTGATACACAGATTTTTATGAATCAATCAACACACGGTTAGTCTGCTGCGTATCCCAACTTACCCAGAACTTCACCATCAAGAACCGCGTTATTATCGACCATTGAAAGTCGACCTTGTACAAACCAGTTTACCGTCAATGGGTAGATGTCGTGCTCTTGGGTTTGGACCCTTTCGGTAAGCGTTTCCGGGGTATCTTCAGAAAATACAGGGACTTTAGCTTGTAAAATGACTGGGCCGCCATCGAGTTTGTCAGTGACAAAATGTACGCTGGTACCGTGTTCCGTATCACCGGCATCTATTGCTCTTTGGTAGGTGTTTAGTCCTGTATATTTTGGCAGTAGAGAAGGGTGGATATTGATCATTTTTCCAAGGTAGTGAGAAACAAATTCGCGACTAAGAATGCGCATATACCCAGCCAAAACAATTAGATCTGGCTGGTATTTATCTATTTGCGTCATTAACTCAATATCAAATAAGTCTCTGGATTCAAACGCTTTAGGATCGATAAAACTGGCGTCAATATTTGACTGTTTAGCCCTTTCAAGGCCATACGCATCTGCTTTATTGGAAAAAACAGCAACGACTTCACCATTGACTATTTGTGTTCCACAAGCATCAGTAATTGCTTGTAGATTGCTACCGTTTCCTGAAATGAGTACGACGATCCGTTTCATCATGTTTGAATTAATCCTTAGTTTATTACTACCTGTTCTTCGCCTTCAGATGCATCCGCTATTTCACCGATAATCCAAGCGTTTTCGCCCTCAGATTGCAGTAACTTAACCGCTGCATTGGCTTGTTCTTTAGGCAAGGCGACGATAAGGCCAACACCACAGTTAAATGTTCTATACATTTCAAAGGTTTCTACGTTACCTTTTTCTTGTAACCAGGTAAAGATAGCAGGCCATTGCCAGCTTTTTCCATCAATAACGGCTTTAGTACCTGCGGGTAGTACACGAGGGATATTCTCCCAAAAACCGCCACCAGTAATATGTGATATTGCATGAATATCGTGCTCAGCAATCATCTTAAGCGCGGACTTGATGTAGATCTTGGTGGGCTCCAAAAGTTGATCGCCAATAGAGCGGCCATTGAGCTCTTCTGAAAGATCAGCATTGGAAACTTCGATGATTTTACGCACTAAGGAGTACCCATTTGAATGGGGACCACTAGAACCAACGGCGATAAGTGTATCGCCAGCGGCTACTTTTGAACCATCGATAACGTCGGCTTTTTCTACTACACCAACACAGAAACCGGCTACGTCGTAATCGTCACCTTCGTACATGCCCGGCATTTCAGCGGTTTCACCACCAATAAGTGCGCAACCAGCTTGAATACACCCTTCACCAATACCGGTGACAACCGCGGCTGCTGTATCAATATCAAGCTTACCGGTTGCATAGTAATCAAGGAAAAATAGAGGTTCGCCTCCTTGAACTATCAGGTCATTGACACACATAGCAACAAGATCGATACCTATTGTGTCGTGCTTGTTCATATCCAAAGCGAGACGAAGCTTTGTACCTACGCCATCTGTACCTGATACAAGTAGTGGTTCTTTATATTTGGTTGGTAGCTCACAAAGGGCACCAAAACCGCCGATGCCACCCATTACTTCTGGGCGGCGGGTGCGTTTTACAACACCTTTAATTCGGTCTACTAGAGCATTACCTGCATCAATATCTACACCAGCGTCTTTATAACTAAGAGAAGTGTTATTGCCACTCACGGGAAGTCCTCGTCATGATAGTTTGGATGTGAAAATCGGCGTTATTCTAACCGAGTTACCGCAATAAGGAAAACGATTGCGTAAGGTTTTTTTCGTTACATTGATTCGGAAAAAACTTAAGAAAACATGTATAATCACAAGGTTTATTAGAAAATCGTCGGAGATGGAAATGAAAGTTGTTGAAGTAAAACACCCTTTAGTTAAACACAAAGTTGGTTTAATGCGCGAAGGGGATATCAGCACGAAGCGTTTTCGTGAGTTGGCTACAGAAGTGGGTAGCCTGTTAACTTATGAAGCGACTGCAGATTTCGAGACAGAAAAGGTAACAATTGAAGGCTGGAATGGCCCAGTAGAAGTAG
>LLEJ01000076.1_pt1 | contig 13553 bp, 16 predicted proteins | sample 595831 | NCBI WGS metagenome assembly LLEJ01 (sample SAMN02919310, study PRJNA255460) | bioreactor metagenome | biome: chemostat; feature: culture 2011_10.1; material: sediment; isolation source: day101 10degC chemostat 2011 inoculated with Wadden Sea sediment taken from... | place: Germany: Bremen... | reverse complement strand
AATACCGATGGTATATCCGTTCGATACCTATAGTTAAGTTATTAGGTTGGTGTGTTGTTTGTCGTTGGTTTTAATGTGATGGCGATGAGAGATGACTTTATGAAATAGATATACTAATCATTCGTGTACATTGTATTTTAATCTAACATTTTTCGCGTATGTTACTTGCTGACGTTATTATTGCTATTAAATGGTTCAATAGCATTCGCATTTTTATATTTTTTCTGACTGAATATCCCGTTAATGCACGGTGTGGCTCTATTTTAGCTGCTAAAGTGTATTATAAATAGTTCGATTACAAATCATTACAGGTCGTTGCATCGGTTAACCTAAGCTTAATTTAAGGCGCATTATGGCATTTTCTTTTATCAACGCTTTTCAAGTTGTATAAAGTCAGTTATTTTCGCTGTAGTTTTGGATGCCCCTATTATTACGGAGTTACGAGTTGGAAAAGCATGAAGAAGTTTTGGTTTCACTGAGACAAATTATTAGAGCGATTGATTTGCACTCAAAAAAATTGAGCAAAGAGTCGGGTCTTACTGGCCCACAATTGATACTCATGCGTTCGATTAGAGAGTTAGGTGAAGTGACTATTAGGCAATTGTCTACTCATACTAATATGAGTCCAGCTACCGCGACAACTATACTAGATCGATTAGAACGAAATGGGTTAGCAGAGCGCATACGTAGTACGACGGACAAACGTAAAGTCCATGCGAACCTTACCGCAAAAGGGGCTGAGTTACTTAGTCATGCTCCGTTACCCTTGCAAGAAAGCTTTATCAACAAGTTCCATAGCTTAGATGAATGGGAGCGAAGTTTGTTACTGTCTTCAGTACAGCGCATAGCAAGTATGATGAATGCAGAATCCTATGATGTGGCACCAGTGTTGGAGCTGGGTAATATTACGGATCCAGAAGTAACAGTTGAGAAATGAAATTCTGATTGTTTATGATATTTTTCCAGTGATTGCCCCATTTTGTCAGTGAATTATAACTACCTTTGAAATGCGAATACCTCTAATCATTTGAACACTAATCAAATTGGAGGTATGCTATTCAACCTAATTAAGGAATCTCTTCAAAAGGAATTGTTATGAAAACTGAAAACTTGCTGCGCTCGCTTTACTCGCTAGTGCCAACGTATCTGCTAGTGAGTGTGGGAGCGTAACTATCGCCGACATGAACTGGAGTTCTGCTAGCTTAATAGCCAATGTAGATAAGTTTATTTTAGAAAATGCCTATGGTTGCGATGCGGAGCTAATCCCCGGCGATACCATGCCTACGACAACGTCGATGATCGAAAAAGGGCAGCCAGATATAGCGCCTGAAATATGGGCTAACTCGGTAAAAGAAGCCGTTGATGCCGGCGTTAAAGAAGGTCGATTGGTCTTTGCTGGCCCATCCCTGATTGATGGTGGTGAAGAAGGTTTCTGGGTGCCAAAGTATATGGTAGAGCAATACCCTGAACTTAAAACCATCGAAGGTGTTAAAAAACACGCCGCATTATTTAAGCACCCAGAAAATAAAGATGTCAGTGGTTTTTATGGCTGTCCAGCTGGTTGGGGTTGCCAAATTTCAGCGTCGAATTTATTTACAGCACTAAAACTGGCTGACGCTAATTTTGAATTGATTGATCCAGGTTCTGCTGCTGGTCTTTCAGGATCAATCGCAAAAAGTTACGAACGTAAAGAAGCTTGGTTTGGATATTATTGGGCTCCGACTGCCATTCTCGGTAAATATGAAATGGTTAAAGTTGATTTCGGTGCAGAGGTCAATGAAGCTGAGTACTTTGGTTGCACAACAATCGAAGGTTGCGAATCGCCTAAAGTTACATCCTATCCTGCATCTCCTGTCTTCACTGTCACCTCAACAGAGTTTTCTAAAAAGAACCAACCGGTTATGGAGTATTTAGAAAAACGTGGATTTAAAAACTCTGATATGAACAAGCTTCTAGCATGGATGGAACAAGAACAGGCAGATTCAGAAGATGCCATGTTCTACTTCTTTGAAAACTATCCGACGGTTTGGAAATCTTGGTTGTCTACGGAAGCGGCTGAGAAAGTAGCAGCAGCGCTGTAATTAGTTAATATTTAAAAATAAAAAGAGTAACTTGCTACAAGTTACTCTTTTCGCATTAAGGAATTAAAGATGGCTGATAGTAGCTGGTTGTACAGCTTTCCCGAAATGGAACGTTCAAGTCTTCGTGCAATACGAAAAACACTTGATGGTGCCTATAAAGAGTTCTCACGTGAATATGGCGATTTAATAGAGTCTATTTTTGACCCGTTGCTCTCCTTTCTTATTTGGTTTGAAAAGCTTTTATTAAGTACACCTTGGTGGATAGTACTTCTGCTCTGTACTGGCTTAGTTTATGTCGCGAGTCGTTCGGTTAAGCTTGCGGTCGCGTGCTTTGTTTCGCTATTGCTTATAGGCTACTTTGGTATGTGGGAGGATACGATGCGAACGCTTAGTATTATTACCGTATGTACCTTCTTGGCTATAGCCATCGGGATACCAATTGGTATCGCAATGGCCCGTTCAAATCGAGTGCAGTCTGTCGTGACACCAATGCTAGATATCATGCAAACTATGCCGGCCTTTGTATACCTAATTCCCGTTGTTATGCTACTAGGTATTGGTAAAATTCCGGGTTTAATCGCGGTTATTATTTACGCTATTCCTCCCGTAATACGCTTAACGAATTTAGGCATCCGTCTCGTTGACAAAGAGGTTCTCGAAGCCGCGACAGCGTTCGGATCTAGCCCATGGCAAAGGTTGACTGGGGTGCAATTACCCTTAGCCATGCCTACCATTATGGCGGGCATCAACCAAACTATCATGATGGCGCTATCCATGGTTGTTATCGCATCGATGATAGGGGTAAAAGGATTGGGTCAGCCGGTTCTAAAGTCGATAACCAATCAATACTTCACATTGGGTTTACTTAATGGCTTTGCTATTGTTGCCTTGGCGATTCTTTTTGACCGTGCATCACAAGCTTACGCAAAGCGTACTCAAGCCCATTTAGGAGACCAGAAGCATGACTGAGTCAGTAATTAAAATTTCTGGTCTGTACAAGATATTTGGCCCTAATCCCAAAAAAGTTCTCCCTATGATTGCGGAAGGCTTAAGTAAGGATGAAATATTAGAAAAGACGGGACACACTGTTGGACTTAAAGACATAAACCTGGAAATTAAGAAGGCAGAAATCTTCGTTATCATGGGTCTTTCTGGTTCAGGCAAGTCGACGTTAATTCGCCATTTCAACCGACTAATCGATCCGACTGAAGGCAAGATAGTGGTGGAAGGCACAAATATTATGGAATTTGGTGTACATGAGCTACAGGAATTTCGCCGCCACAAAATGTCGATGGTTTTTCAACGCTTTGGTCTGTTCCCGCATAAAAAAGTGATCGCTAATGTTGCTTATGGGCTTGAAATTCAAAAGATTGATAAAGTAGAAAGGCTTGCGAAAGCAAGTGAATGGGTAGAAAAAGTTGGATTGAAGGGATACGAAGAGCAATACCCTTCTCAACTCTCAGGTGGTCAACAACAGCGTGTAGGTTTGGCAAGAGCACTCTGCACTGACGCAGAAATACTACTCATGGATGAAGCATTCTCCGCGCTTGATCCATTGATTAGAAGTGAGATGCAGGATCAACTAATTGATCTGCAAGAGACGTTACAAAAAACGATTATCTTTATCACCCATGACTTGGATGAAGCACTAAGGCTAGGCGATAGAATTGCCATTTTAAAAGATGGTGAGTTGGTTCAACAAGGTACGCCAGATGAAATCTTACTCGAACCTGCAAACGATTATGTTGAAGCCTTTGTAAAGGACGTGAACAGAGCAAGAGCGTTGACTGTAGAGACGGTAATGCAACGCCCTGCGATGAGAATAACGGCCGCAACCATTGAAGGTGCGTTAGCTCAAATGAGGAAATCGACTCATGATTACGGCTATCACATCACCAAAGATGGTTTTCAAGGTATTATTACTGAGAAAGAGTTAGAGTCCGCGGTCTCATTAGAAACAAGTGGGGCTATTCATCCTGACATATATGAAGATGTTCCGACGATCTCTCCCGAATCGGCTATTGAAGATGTGTTAACCGAGACAATCTCTTCTGATTACTCTTTGCCTGTTGTTGATAGTGAAGGTAACTTCAAAGGCTCTCTAGAGAAAGAATCGGTCGCTGAAATATTTTCTGAGAAATCAAGCTCTGAGAAAGAATCAACAGCCACTGAGAAAGAATCAAGTAGTTAGCCTGCATTTAGAATCATCGATTTGTGTTTGTTGAATGAGGCATAGTTTAAAAGGGAGTCGATTTATCGGCTCCCTTTTTAGTATCTTGCCTGACGTGTATTGATGTATTTAAGACTTTAATTCAATTTTTAAAAACGCTGACGTCTAGGATCCCGTTATCGACCAACTGTTCCAAAATAGAGGCGCATTTTGCTTTCAATGCATCTCTTATCAATCTTGCAGCAGGTGTAATAGATTGTCGACTCGGAAAGATAAGCCATAATTCTGTAGGGTAAGGTTGATAATCTGTCATGACTGGAATGATATTTCCCGCCAATAAGTCTTGAGACATATCTAGGCACGATTTGACCGCAAGCCCTTCGCCAGCGACACACCATCTACGGACTAAATCACCATCATTGGAGGCTCGATTTCCCTGCATCTTGATCTTATATTGTTGATCTTTACGTAAGAACGTCCATTCGTCGTGCAATACATCATATAGTTGATAGAGAAGCCCGTTATGCTCTGATAAGTCATTGGGATGCATTGGGGTCCCATTTGCATCCAGATATCCTTGTGTGGCGCATAAGAGCCTAGGCGCATTACAGATCTTAAATCCATAGAGGTTGGCATCATCTGGAGATCCATACCGAAGCGCAATATCGATGGCGTCGCGATAAAAATCTATATTGCTATCACTTATATTGGCTCTAAGTTGAACTTCGGGGTAGGTGTGCAAGAACTCATCCAACCATGGTACGACCAAATTACGACCTAAATCGGATGATAGAGCAATACGAAGTTCACCATCGACAATATCAAGATCGTCTTTCATGTTCTGTTTAGCCTGTTCTAGCATCAACAAAGCTTGTTCGCATTGAGGTATATATCGTTCACCTGCCGCAGAAAGCCGAAGCTGACGCGTAGTACGAATGAAAAGGTCGACGCCTAGAGAACGTTCGACACGTTTGACCGCAGCGCTTGCTGTTGCCATTCGCATATCTAAATGTGATGCGGCGGCAGTAATGCTGCGAAATTACCGCCACTTTAAGAATAACTCTCAGATCTTCTAATAACATATTATCTAATAATTTTTGATAATGATTCAATTATACTGCTGTTTATTGGAGTGTAATCAAAGGTTACGATGAGCACAACTTAAAGAGAAAATAACCGAAACACGGAATCTAAATAGAGGAACATTTCATGGCCAAATTAACTATCGTCGCAAATATTTTCGCAAAAGTAGACCAAATCGATCGAGTAAAAGCAGAGCTGCTGAAGCTTATTGATATCACTCGCGCTGAGGAAGGTTGCATCAACTACGACTTGCATCAAGATAATGAGAATCCAGCACACTTTACCTTCTATGAAAACTGGGTATCTCGTGAGCTTTGGCAAACTCACATGGGCAATACACATCTACAAGAATATATGGTCGCGACTGAGGGAGCAGTGGAAGAGTTTACTTTAAATGAGATGACTAGGGTCTGTTGAAAGGTCAACAGACCCTAGTATTGCTTAATTTGATTGCCTAGACTCAGACTGTTCTCCCACTGTAAGGGCTAGATTTAGAATGAGTATTCATAACCAAACGGTTATTTTTGAAATATAAGTTGTTGGTTAATTTATAAGTTAATAAGAAGCGCTATTATACTTGAACCGAACTGAATAAATATTCTATCACTCGTCATTATGAGGATGTATAACACATGACAAAGCTGACAATTATTGCAAATATCGTTGCTAAATCAGACAAGATTGAACTGGTTAAAAGTGAATTATTGAAGTTGATTGAAACAACTCGCGCGGAAGAAGGGTGTATCAACTATGATTTGCACCAAGACAACGATAATCTGGCGCACTTTCAGTTTTTCGAGAACTGGGCATCACGTGAGTTGTGGCAGGCTCATATGAGCAATCAGCATTTGATCGATTATGTAGCAGCAACGGAAGGTGCTGTAGAAGAATTTGTTGTTAGTGAAATGACGCAAATAGCCTAACGAACTAGCACGGTAATTAAAGAAATAAGGAAAGGCAGGCTAATGGCTTGCCTTTTTTTGTATAAGCTCAGACGTTTGATTTTAGGAATAAATGTAGTAAGCCTAAAATGGTTGGCCTTATACTAGAGAAAATATCAAGAGTGGAGATTTAGATGGAAGCAGCAGTAGAATGGGTAAATGACTTTACCTTTATCGGAAATTCCCAATCCGGTCATGCCATTGTAATGGATGGAAACGGAGGAGCATCAGCGCCAAGCCCAATGGAATTGGTGTTAATGGCGGCAGGCGGTTGCAGTTCCGTAGATGTTGTCGATGGTCTCAAGTCAGCGGGTCAAAAAATAGATTCCTGTATTGCCAAGCTAACAACAGAAAGACGAGATACGGCACCAAGAATATTTACCAGTGTCAACATTCACTTTGAAGTAAGTGGTAAGGGGCTTGATGCTGCTATCGTAGAAAAAGTGACTCGGGATTCATTGCAGAAATACTGTTCTGTTTGCTTAATGTTAGGTGAAGGCATAACCATGACTCATTCGTGGGAAGTGGTATAAAGAATTTGACGACTATTGCCAATGTTAGGCTCAGTTATTCTGCTGTGTGAATACGTAAATGACGGATCTTTAATCACCCAATTGTTGTCTGATTGGGTTAAAAAATCTTTGCGTGCGTACTTACGCATCTAGAGTTAAATCCTAATTATACTGACAATAACGTCGTTTTTATCCGACCCAGAATTGACCGATAAAACTGTCACTATCTCGTAGGCTAGGTTAGGATTAAATGGAAAACGACGAATCAAAGAGAACGTAATGGCATCATTGGGACGAACAACACCGCGTAAAAATAGCAAAGACGATGATCTGGAAAGAGGACCTAAATACGCTCTGTATGTGTGGTTATTTTTCTTTCTAGTGACTGCGGCTATAGGTATTTACGTTGCCATTAAAAGCTATAAAGAATATATCGATCCTGTACGTGTCTATGGCCATTGGTCAGAGATCGGTGCGCCTAGTTGGTCAACGGATCAATTTATACTTACACCAGAAGGTGTCATGGTTGACAGCAGATATATTGCTTCTACTTTCGAATTTGATGGCTCTATTGCTTCTTTTAATGCCGGTGGTGAACGATATGAATATAAGGTGTTTGGGGCCAATAATGAACGGCTAAAGCGTTTATCTGGTGGCGGCCATGTAGCGTCATTCATAAAACAAGGCTATGAACACACGCTCCCACAAGAAGATGGTATTGGACCTGCGAGACGTGTTTCGTTAGCCGAGCATTTTCAAAGCAAGAATAACGTGGTTGTCCCTTGGGTTATCGAGCGATATGAAAGTTTAAGCGTAAATTAAACGGCATGGTAGAAAGTTGATGAGCGATAGACTGCCGAGTTTTTTCAATATCCGCTACGTTAATAGAACGGTTCTCCTGCGTATTGATATCAACATTGACTCGAAGCTCACGTCCTACTTTTGTTAAACCGGTCAGTTTTATTTGTTGAGTGCCTTGTTTATCTACCTTGTTTATACCTTCATCGACCTGGTTGCGTATCTCTTCACTTGGCGGCATCATCAGTAACTCTCGCATTGAATCCTTTAGCATATCTAAAGGCACCTTGATAAAGTATACCGAGATGATACACATCATCAGTGGATCCGCATATACCGCAAATCTAGCGAACGACGTGTAGCTAATCGCCCAAGCAACAAGAAAACCAGCTGTGACACCAACACTCAACAAGGTATCCATTTTCCATTGCATCGACTCCGCTTCAATTAATCCAGAAGAGAACGTTCTGCTACGATTTACTATATACCACCAGGCATAACCACAACCGACGACATTGATCACACCAAATAGTGTCGCAATGCTTGCGTCCATTTGCCTACCGCCATTAAAAATAGCGATTACAGCAGAATATAATGAGACACCGACTACCGCTAATATGACAGAGGCTTTTACCGTGATTACAACCGGTTCTAAGATGGCTTTGCCAAATGGGAACTGCTTTTTTTCTGGTTTTTGGATGTACTTAGATACTGCCAGTGACAATAATGTTAACAGTAAGCTGACGGTTGAATATGCACCATCAAAAATAATCACGAGTGAGCCTGTTAATAATCCAAAGAACAGACCTCCGACAGCGAATAGCGATGCCAAAAGGGCTGAGAAGATTAATACTCGATTTTCATTGTGATTAACTTGGGCACACATACAATATCCATATTATTACTGTTGGACAAGTTTTGGTCATATATGGAAGATGTTCAATGAGAAAATAGCAAACTGAAAGGGCTTATGAATCTTATGATTAAAAATAACATTAATAACAATGGGTTATTGCTATGTTTTGGTGCCATTAAAGTTGACGCTGACTGATTGGTTCCAATTAATATGCTTAGAAGTCAAACAAGAAGTCACTTAATTTATCGGATAACCACGTCATACCCGGATGCTCAGACATTCCTGCGGCAGTCACCATGCAGAAATCTTCTTGAGTTAAACCGTATGTGTGTTTGATGACAGCAATTTGTTCACTCCTTAAAAGGTGGCGAATTAGGGGTTCAGGTAATACCCCCCAAGCACCTTCTTTTAAGATCGTGTGGAGCATATAGTCAAAGCTTGAAAATCCAATATATTTCAGTGAGAAAGGCTGCAGCTCAGGGTTTGTTTTTTTCATTTAAGTAGGCCATTGAAGCTTGCATTGTGTTTCGCAGATCTTGATCTGATACTCGGCGCATTTTACTCAAAGGGTGTCCCTTTTTGCATACAGACATCATGCGGATCTTACCCAAAGGTTGATAAACGAGTTTTGGGTCGTCTGTTCGTTCAAAGTCAACGCCAAAAGCATAATCAACTTGCTTTGTTTCTACTAAGTTGGCTAAATCTCCGCTGGATGCCAAAACAATATTGAATGAAGTTGCTGGGTATTTGTTATTGAGTTTATGAGCCAGTTCCTGCCAAAACTCATCGGGTAAACCATCATCGCGAGCAATCCATATTTCCGCGTTGAAGTCACCTGAAGCCTGACAGCATGTCTGCTTAATTCTTGAGAAGGTCGACAACAAGTTTTCACAGTCTTTATAGATAGCCTTACCTGCCTCAGAAAGGGATAATTGGTTTCCTGTGCGAACAAAAAGAGAAATGTTTAGTTCTTTTTCGAGTGCTTTAATTGCCATGCTCAAGCTGGTTCTATTGCACTCTAGTTGCCTAGCTGCTTCTGAAACAGAGCCTAGATCAGCAACACGACAAAACGCTTCTATATGTGAGATATTCATGTTTGCTCCTAGTTTCATGGCGTTAGGATAACGAAACTGGCTGAGATTGCCTAATTGAAAGCATCAAATCTGAATAAATATGAAAAGTTTAACAATTAGTCGTGAAGCTAAGCGACAATTTGTTTAACATGGGGTAGCGAAAATTAAGGACGTACAAACGGAGACCAAATGTCATACGATTGGGATAAACGCGCAAAAAAATGGGAAATGGAATCAACGACAGCTCGCTATGCAGAGAAGGCGTTCGAACAGTTAGATAACATTATTAATGTGACTAATTTACGAGTGTTTGATTTTGGTTGTGGTACAGGATTATTAAGTCAAAAAATATCACCATTAGCAAAAGATATAGTGGCGCTTGATTCATCGGAAGCCATGATAGAAGAGCTAGACAAAAAAATGTTGCCAAACGTTGAACCCGTTGTTGACATCCTTTCTCGAGGGTTAATTGCTCAACATCCGGCGTTTCGTGGGCAGTTTGATTGTGTCATTGCATCTTCAGTATGCGGATTTATAGATGATTTCGATGAGGCCGCTGAGTTAATTTACTCCTTACTTGAAGATGATGGTTTATTTATCCATTGGGATTGGTTAGCGGAAAACGAGAAAGACGGATTAACAGAGAGTAAAGTTGAGCAGGTTTTAATTGATGCAGGTTTTGATACCGTTACGGTTTCTGTTCCTTTTGAGATAGAAACTGACCAAGGTATATTGTCAGTTTTGATGGGTGTGGGTGAAAAATAATACTAGGTTAATACTAAAAGGCTGTTAGCTATAACATTTATAGCGCATACGAATTGACCTCTTTTTGCAATTACTCCTATTATTGAAGCAAGGAAATAATTCTGTTTATCGATACTCTGATAGGATAGTGACGTTTATGAGTAATGAATCAAAAGAACATTTGCACGCGTTGCGAATGATTTTATTGGCTTTAGATGAGGTGGTAAAATCAGGTGGTGCACCTATGTATGAAGGTGATGATAGTGCGACAAACCCTGAGTCATTTAAAAAATTAGTGATGCAATTTGCTGGAAATAGAGTAAGTGAAGAGACAATGGATGAAGCATTGAAAATTCCATTGCAGGAGATTGCAGAAAGATTGATGGAAGCTTCAAAAAACAATCGCTAATAAAGTGAATTATTTTATAAAAGATCGCGTTATGCGATCTTTTTTGTTTGTGGGCCATCGCTTTGTTGTCTAGCCATTGCGCCGAATACCTGCCGCAATACCGTAATCTACTCGCGCGTCTAACTTGGGCTCTTAATTGAGTGGCGTTGGAGTACAAGACCACCGATATAAAAACCGCCACTAAAAAGTGGCGGGATAAAGATACAATTTAAAATACTACGGTAAATCTAAGCATGAATGTTTTCAAACTCATAAAGGAAAATCCCCATGATTGATTACATAGATCCTAGCTCATTAGCCGTTAGCATCGCCGCTAATACTAACGCTGGAGTCACTTCAAATGGCATGTTGTGAATAGTTTCACCTTCTGCACAAGAAGCCTCAGCTACTTCCATAAGCTTATCGCGATTGATTTCAGTTACGCCCATATCTTTTAGGTTTGTCGGTAGGCCTACCGATTTACAAAAATCCAATACTTCAGTGATTTCAGCCATTGCTGCATTTTCTAATACTAATTGAGTCAGAGTACCAAACGCCACTTTTTCACCGTGGTATAGGTGATGACACTCTTCTAGTTTTGTTAAGCCGTTGTGAATAGCATGCGCAGCCGCAAGGCCTGAACTTTCAAAGCCAATACCTGATAGATAAGTATTTGCCTCAATAATGTTTTCAACGGCGATGTTAGAGAGGTTTTGATCACAAGCGATTTTTGCTTTAAGACCATCTTCAATCAATGTTTCATAGCAAAGCTTTGCCAATGCTTGAGCTGCGCGTGTTGGTGCTCCCCCAGCCATTGTTGACTTACCAGAGATACCATTTGCACGTGCTTCAAAGTAGGTTGAAAGTGCATCACCCATACCTGACACAAGTAAACGAGTTGGTGCACCAGCAATAATTTGAGTGTCCATAATAACCATATTAGGGTTAGTTGGAATCATTAAGTATTCTGAAAATTCGCCTTCAGGCGTATAGATAACAGCGAGTGCACTTGTTGGTGCATCTGTTGATGCGATAGTCGGAACGATTACAACCGTTTTCTTCAAATAGAACGCGATAGATTTAGCCGTATCAAGTGTTTTACCACCGCCAATACCAACAACGACATCGACACCTTTTTCGTTTGCGATTTCCATTAAACGTTCAATTTCAGGACGGCTACATTCACCTACAAATTCAGCCATGCTTAGTTCAATTCCCGCTTCTTCACAGCTTTTCGTTACGGTTGTACCGACTAGACCAGTTACAAAACCATCGGCAATAGCAAGAACCTTCGTACCTAGTGGTTTGACATAGTCACCAATACTTTCTAGTACGTTTGCGCCCTGAATATATTTGCTTGGTGAGATAATGATTTTGTCCATTTTAGAGACCTCTTTGAAATTTGGGTAGGGGGGTAATGTTCACTTCGCTATGAAAACAATATTTTGTATTATCAACAGTGATCCATCACGCATTTTGTGATTTTTTGTATGTTTTTGTTTGTTTGATTTTGAGTTATCTCACGTTAAACGTTTTCATTGTTGGAAATATTACAATTTCTGACATAGTCTAGCGCGTAATGTAATATTTATCCTTATTGCCCATATGAGCACAAATTTATCCAACAATCAGTGAAGTGAATGTGATGAAAAAATTAATTAATACAGTAGAAAACGTAGTGACTGAGCAAGTAGAAGGCCTTGTCCTTGCGAATCCCGCACTTAAATTCGTGACGGATCCTTACTTTATTTACCATGAAAAAAGCCAAGGAAAAGTATCTTTGGTCTCTGGCGGTGGTAGCGGTCATGAACCGCTACATGCAGGGTTTATTGGTAAAGGTATGCTGACAGCTGCTTGTCCCGGTGCGGTTTTTACCTCTCCAACCCCAGATCAAATGATGGAGTGTGGTAAAGCGATTCCCAATGAAGAAGGCGTGCTTTATTTCGTCAAAAACTACACAGGTGACATTCTCAATTTTGAAATGGCAGTTGAAATGCTCCATATGGAAGGAATTAAAGTTGGTTCGGTTGTCATTGATGACGACGTGGCCGTAAAAGATTCGCTATATACTGCGGGTCGTCGTGGTGTTGCTGCAACGGTACTGATTGAAAAAATTGTTGGTGCGGCGGCGGAAGCAGGTAAAGATATCTCATATTGCGAAGCGTTAGCTACCCGTCTTAATAATCGTGCTCGTTCGTTTGGTGTCGCCCTGTCTGCTTGTATTGTGCCTGCAAATGGTAAGCCTTCTTTTATACTTGCTGATGATGAAATTGAATTTGGTGTGGGTATCCATGGCGAGCCAGGCATTGAACGTCGCACATACAAAGATGTTGATACGACGACAACAGAGATGCTTGAAGAGCTTCTCGCGTCAGACACATACTCTCGCACGCTAAAAACGTGGGATCGTGAAAACGGTGACTGGATAGAAACAGTGCAATCAACAGAAGCCTATGAAAAAGGTGATGACTTAATCGTGCTCGTCAATGGACTTGGTGGTACGCCGGAATCTGAGCTATTCGGTGCTTATCGTAAAGTTCACACAGAGTTAGAAGCGGCAGGCTATACAGTAGCTCGCACTTTAGTGGGTAACTATTGTACCTCTCTAAATATGGAAGGCTTCTCAATTACATTGATGAAAGCAGATGCAGAAACATTAGAATTATGGGACGCTCCGGTCGATGCTCCTTCACTACGTTGGGGTTGTTAATATGTCTGAGATCACTAAAGCACAAATCGTTACTTGGCTAACAAATTGTAGCGGTATCTATTCTGAAAAACCGTGACATGTTAACTGAACTGGATGCCGCTATTGGAGATGCTGATCATGGCTTGAATATGGAAACGAGGATTTGGGTGAGGGTTTGCGGGCTAAACTTCCGAGCGGTTGCTGATAAAGATCTAGCG
>LLEJ01000075.1_pt1 | contig 13626 bp, 10 predicted proteins | sample 595831 | NCBI WGS metagenome assembly LLEJ01 (sample SAMN02919310, study PRJNA255460) | bioreactor metagenome | biome: chemostat; feature: culture 2011_10.1; material: sediment; isolation source: day101 10degC chemostat 2011 inoculated with Wadden Sea sediment taken from... | place: Germany: Bremen... | reverse complement strand
AAAATACGCCGATAAACAGCCAATACCAATAACTAAACTAACCATATTTGGCAGATAGCTCTGACCGATAATAGACATAGCATCAGAGGTTGGTGCGACGGTTGTACCATCGGTAATACCAATCAAAATACCTCGGAACGCTAGCATCCCAGCTAAAGTAACGATAAACGAAGGCACTTTTCGGTAAGCAACCCACCAACCATTCCACACACCTAATGCAAATCCGGCAATAAGCGTAATCACAATGGTGACCGGTAACGGCAGTCCAAACCAGACATCTAGAATAGCGGCAACGCCGCCCAACAACCCCATCATGGAGCCAACAGAAAGGTCGATTTCACCGCTGATAATCACGAACACCATACCAATGGCAAGGATCCCCGTGATGGCAGTTTGTCTAAAAAGGTTAGATATATTACGTGGGGTCAGATAACTCCATTCCGTCATCACACTAAAGAACAACATAATAAACACAATAGCCGCAATCATGACGATTAACTGTATGTTCATGGTCTTAAGTTTCGCTATTACGCTCATATCGTTCTCTTTTTTCAATTCACTAGATTGCTCAATCATGCTGCTACTCCTTCTGATAAAGCACAATCCATAATAATTTCTTGAGTTAAATTTTCGTTGATCAAATCACCCTTAATAACACCTTCATGCATAACAAGAACTCGATCACTTATGCCCAATACTTCAGGCAATTCAGAAGAAACCATAATGATACTAATACCGCTCTTAACCAGTTTAAACATCAGTTTATAAATCTCATATTTCGCGCCAACATCTATGCCACGGGTAGGTTCATCAAGAATAAGAACGCTCGGGTTAACCATCAAAAACCGCGCTAAGATAGCCTTTTGTTGATTACCGCCTGAAAGGTTTTTTATGGCTGAATTGGTATTCGGTGTCTTGACCGTCAGCTTTTTAACCGCCTCTTCAATTGCAATCGCCTCTAAGGTGTCATTAACAATCCCCCCGACGCTAAACTGATCGATGGCGGCCAAAGATATGTTCTGGCCTACACTCATAATAGGAATGATACCGTTACGTTTTCGGTCCTCCGGTACCATTGCAATTCCGGCCTCTAGAGCGTCACGACTGGTCGACGTTTTAAGTCGCTGGCCATTGAGAAAGAACTGACCCTCATGCTTACCTAAATAACAGCCGTATAGGCATTCCATCAATTCGGTTCGACCCGCGCCGACCAAACCAGAAACGCCCAGTATTTCGCCTTTTCTTAAATTAAAACTGGCATCGCGTACTTTAGGAATGCTGGTGTTCGCTTTATCCCACGCTTTCACATTCTTGACCTCGAGAACCACCTCACCAATGTCATGTTCTTCTCTTGGGAATAACTGCTTCATTTCGCGTCCCACCATCATAGTGATGATATCGTCGGTGGTCATATTACTCGCTTCTCGTGTACCAATATGCGTCCCATCACGAATCACACAGATGTGATCTGATATCGCTTTTACTTCACCAAGCTTGTGGGATATGTAGATGCAACTTACACCGGAATCGCGTAAGTCTTTAACCAAGTCCAACAAAATTTCAGTTTCAGATTCGGTCAATGGTGCTGTTGGTTCATCAAGCACAAGTAATTTGGCGTTTTTAGACATGGCCTTAGCAATCTCAACCAACTGTTGCTGCCCTACCCCTAAGTCGCCCACTTTTGTTTCTGGCGAAACAGCTAACTTAACTTTCTCTAGCAAAGTTTCTGCTTCAAAATGCATAAGTTCATAATCCATCACACCATACTTACAAAGCTCAGAACCTAAAAAGAGGTTTTCTAAAATGCTTAGCTCTTTAACCATGGTTAGTTCTTGGTGGATTATTGCGATACCTAAGTCTTCGGTATCTGAAATATTTTTGGGTTCTAATTTTTCGCCTTGATAAAAAATTTCGCCTTGATAATCACCATGAGGGTAGATACCACAAAGCACCTTCATCAATGTCGACTTTCCAGATCCATTCTCACCACACAGCGATAAAATTTGACCCTTTTCTAAGCGAATGCTTACTCCGTCTAACGCCTTAACAGGGCCAAAGCATTTAACGATATCGTGCATCTCTAGTAATGGAGAAGACATACAAATCACTCCTAATGGAAGGGGCGCTAAGGTAACCCTTAGCGCCTAAGTCGATTATTGATAAACATCTTTTTCTGCGTGAAAACCATCGGCAATAACGGTTTGCTTAAGGTTTTTTGCGTCTACTGCAATAGGGTCTAATAACCATGCGTCTACCTCTTTCATTCCATTGTTTAATTTAGAATTCATACGAGGCGCATCGTCATTAGCCAGAACAACTGCGATTTCTGCCGCACGTTGAGCTAACGCGACGATAGGTTTGTAAACCGTCATTGTTTGCGTACCGTTTGCAATACGACGAACGGCTGCTAAATCAGCATCTTGACCAGAAATAAGTACTTTACCTGCAAGGCCTTGTGCATCTAGCGCTTGAATTGCGCCACCCGCTGTTGAGTCATTAGAAGCCACAACCACGTCAATATTATTATCATTTGCTGTTAAAGCATTTTCCATTATCTTCAACGCGTTCTCAGCTAGCCAGAAGTCAACCCACTGGTCACCAACAACCTTGATATCGCCTGAATCAATGCTAGGTTGAAGAATATTCATCTGACCTTTACGGAATAATTTCGCGTTATTATCCGTTGGCGCGCCACCCATTAAGAAATAACGACCCGTTGGTTTAGCCGCTATTAGTGCTTTAGCCTGCATTTCACCTACTTTTTCGTTATCAAATGACAAATAGAAATCGATATCAGCATTACTAATTAGGCGGTCATATGCCAGCACTTTAATACCGTCTCGTTTCGCTTCTTTAATAACGTTTGAAAGTACTTCACCATTGGTTGGAATAATGACAAGCACGTCAACACCGCGAGAAATCATATTCTCTATTTGTGAAATCTGAGTTTGCTCATTACCATTTGCGGATTGAACATAAATTTTGGCACCTAGTTTTTCAGCTGTCTCGACAAAAATATCTCTGTCTTTCTGCCAACGCTCCAAACGTAAGTCATCGATAACCATACCGATTTTTACGGACTTTGCGAATACTGGCGCACTTATTGTTATTAACACTGCGCATATAAGGGTTATTATCTTTTTCATTCTACTGTCCTTTGTATCACGTTAGATGTAGGTAAAATCCACAAGTACTGGTGAATTTAACTAGACTTTAGAACAACTCGTTCTGGACTTCTTTTGGCAGATTTCTTTTTGTTTTTATGTTTTTTGGTTTTGTTAATCTATTGTGATCTAGCTTAAAAAAACGGACTAAATATAATATTGATAAGTGAGTGTCACACTTATATTTAATTAAAAATGTAATAAACACGTTAAATTGCACCTATTAATGTCGCATACACGACCTTTCACCGTTATTGATACGGTTTTTTTAACTTTATTTCCATTACGGCTTCGTCTTATATACTTTTACTGTCTTAGAGGTCACACTTCTAAAAATTTGCAATATTCATTATTCGTTTACCTTATTTCATTTTTACACAGCATACGCTAATCTTTATCTAAATAGTGCTAATACTGCCTATACAAACCGTTGCATTAGAAAGTATTTCTAATGCAGGTTTCCCCAGTCGTTAACTCAAATTATTTTAATTCAGCATATCAACCCACTATTTATCAACCTAAAATTCTGTGCCTTTATCTATTTATACGCACTTTATAATACTTTACTTATGTGATGAGGTTCGAATTGATAGCGACTGATAGATATTTTCAGTTTCTCTATATCAATAGAATATGAGCATTTTAATTAAATTTGTCGATAAATATGGCCGATATTTTGAGAGGTAGCCCACACAAAACAAATAGCTGAATTTTACTATCAAATATCATAATTGAATGAATTCAGTAAAAAGCCAATGATTAACTGCGAACATGGTTCACTATTATATTGGAAATAAAAGCTATGACTGAATTCTTTAAAAATGTAAGTACAATTAAATTCGAAGGAAACGAAACATCGAATCCTCTCGCTTTCCGCCATTATGACAAAGATAAGATGATTCTCGGTAAGTCCATGAAAGATCACTTACGCTTTGCCGCATGTTACTGGCATAATTTCTGCTGGCCAGGGTCTGACGTTTTTGGCGCTGGCACATTTGATCGTCCTTGGTTAAAAAGCGGCGACCCGCTAGAAATGGCAAGAATGAAAGCGGATGCCGCGTTTGAATTTTTCTCAAAATTAGATGTGCCGTATTACTGTTTCCACGATACCGACGTTGCACCTGAAGGTAATTCAATCAAGGAGTACGTAAACAATTTCGCGCAGATGGTAGACATACTAGAACAAAAACAGTCTGAGACTGGCCTAAAACTACTATGGGGGACGGCGAACGCCTTCTCTAATCCTCGCTACATGGCAGGTGCAGGTTCAAACCCTGATCCTAAAGTCTTCGCCTATGCTGCAACTCAAATATTCAATGCTATGGCCGCAACCAAGCGACTGGGTGGTGAGAATTATGTCCTTTGGGGTGGTCGTGAAGGCTATGAAACGTTATTAAACACCGACCTTCGTCAAGAACGCAAACAACTCGGTCGTCTAATGCAAATGGTCGTTGAGCACAAACATAAAATTGGCTTTAACGGCACTATTCTAATTGAGCCTAAACCTCAAGAGCCAACGAAACATCAGTATGACTACGATACCGCAACCGTCTACGGCTTCTTAAAGCAGTTTGGTTTAGAGAACGAAGTCAAAATGAACATTGAGGCAAACCACGCTACCTTAGCAGGACATAGCTTCCAGCACGAAGTAGCAACCGCAACCTCTCTTGGACTTTTCGGTTCTATCGATGCAAACCGTGGTGATCCGCAACTAGGTTGGGATACAGACCAATTCCCGAATAGCGTGGAAGAAAACACCTTAATTGTGTATGAAATTCTCAAGGCTGGCGGATTCACAACAGGTGGTTTGAACTTTGATGCTCACGTACGTCGCCCATCAATTGACGGTGAAGACTTGTTCCACGGTCACATTGGTGGCATGGATACGATGGCGCTTTCACTAGAGAAAGCCGCGGCTATGATAGAGAATGATGTTCTGTCCGAAAATATCGCTAAGCGTTATGCCGGTTGGAATGACAACCTAGGTAAGAAGATACTTGGTGGGGATCTATCGCTAGAAGCATTAGCACAGTTTGCCGTTGATAACGATATTTCTCCAACGAAGGAGTCTGGTCGCCAAGAACACTTAGAAAACGTTGTTAACAGCTATATCTTCAAATAACGACTAAATAGTACTCGCTATTATTTCCTTTTATTCTTCCCTTTTTGGGAAGAATAAGGGAAGTCGAACCTCGCCCTACTGATGCGTCATAATTCGCTCATTTATTCGAATCACTTCAAATAGTTATCACACTCCCTAGACTCGCTCATTATTTCAGCGCATTATTAAAATACCAATGGGGTTTTGCATGGAGTGATTATGGATGACAAGCAGCATGTACTTTGGCAACAACGTATAAACATTGAGCATAAACTAAGACGAAACGATCATCGTGATCCCTTTCAACGAGACCGAGCAAGAATCTTGCACTCGGCTGCATTTCGTCGTTTACAAGCCAAAACACAAGTACACGGCACTGGCGCCAATGACTTTCATCGTACTCGACTCACTCACTCATTAGAAGCCGCTCAAATTGGTTCTGGCATTCTAGCCCAAATTGAAAATAAACAGCCTGAACTATTACCTATATTGCCCTCTGCAAGTTTAATTGAATCACTCTGTTTGGCCCATGATATCGGTCACCCACCTTTCGGTCACGGTGGTGAAGTTGCACTCAACTATGCAATGAGAGAACACGGAGGGTTTGAAGGCAACGCTCAGACCTTTCGCATCGTCAGCCAACTAGAACCTTATACAAAGTCCCATGGCATGAACCTATCGAGACGAACTCTATTAGGGCTTATGAAATATCCCGTGTTATTGAGTAAAGTTCGTTGTGAAATTCTCCCAGAGGCGGTTTCTCATCAACGTAGGCTAAAAGCGAAAGATTGGAGCCCCGCAAAAGGAATCTATAACTGTGATGAGATCGATTTCGATTGGGTTTTAGAACCATTATCCGCAAGTGATATGACCCTTTTCTCATCTCTGCGTGAACCGATTGTTGCACCTGACAAACACAATAAAACGCGTTTCAAATCATTAGATTGCTCCATTATGGAGATAGCCGATGATATCGCTTATGGTGTGCATGATTTAGAAGATGCCATTGTTTTAGGGATGGTCAACCGCCAACAGTGGCAAGAGTCAGCGGCTAGCCAGTTGGCAGAATGCGGCGACCCGTGGTTTGAAGAAAACATAAACGATATTAGCGACATGCTGTTTTCTGGAGAGCACTATCTACGAAAAGATGCCATTGGCGGCATCGTCAATACGTTACTAACCAGCGCCCAAGTTGAGGTAGTACCCAACACGCACTTTCATAATGAGTTACTTAGCCATAACGCCTACCTAGAACCGCATCTTGCCACTGCACTTGAGGTATTCAAAAGCTTTGTCAGTGAATTCGTTATCCAGATACCTGATGTGCAGATTATTGAGTACAAGGGCCAACAGATTATTATGGATCTATTTGAAGCATTGAGTGCTGACCCTGAAAGGTTATTGCCGGAAGCGACTCGAAAAAAATGGCAACATGCCGACACTGCAAATGGTTCAGGTATGAGAGTTATTTCTGACTACATCGCTGCAATGACGGACGGGTATGCCCAGAAGCTTCATCAACAACTGTTTTCTGCTAATAATTAAGGTCTAAGAAGGTGACGAATCATCACAGGTATAGTTTTGTTGATAGACCCCTTCAGGAAGCTGTTGAATATAGAACTCGACCATAGCATTAAAGGCAACGATCAACGGTTCAAAATCGTGCTCTGGTTGTAGAATTTTAAGCGCTTGATATCCAGCTTCGACGGTAGAGAGGCTGTTTTTCTTCGGTGCTTTTCTAATTTTATAGTTACCATTCATGCTTTGCGGCAAGCGTAGACAAGGTAGCGCGTGTAGGTTTTCCGAAAGTTGGTAGATCTTAAATGCCTTTTTCCACGTGCCGTCCAACAGAATAATTCTGATTTTATTGTCCAAGCGCCTATTTTCAGTCAGCTTTGGCGATACTATTTCTGAATGTTCAGAAGGAAAAAGCACAAACGTGCTGACCTGATTTTCCGCTAACAGATTGTTTAGCTCATTATGTTGTGAAAAGTTTTCTCCGACAAAACAATGGCTATTGGCAAGCGACAGGCTCAAAATTTTTGCCGTGCCTTTTGCCCGATTAACTTCAGTAGGGTGTTGAAGGATGATAAGCTCAATATTCGTGTTTATGGTTTTAATCCAAGAACAGATACAAGCCTTTTTCGCTTTACCACATTTTAAGCAATATCGAGACATTGATTGAAATTATCCTACTTTCTTATTTTAGTTACCGTTATAAGTGCTCTATTTCAGTTGCCTTATTTGCAAAATCTCGTCGTATGGCATCACGAATTGATTCAGAACGGGCAGTGGTGGCGGATCCTATCAGGAAACTTCACTCACACCAACACCATACACTTCTCTATGAATATAGCGGCGATGTGGGTGATTGCTTATCTGTTTAAACCCTCCGCTAAAAGTTTACTTGGTGCACTTCTATTTTTATCAATTTCTGTCGGGCTAGGCTTACTTTTTTCGACTTTACACTCTTACGCGGGTTTATCTGGCGTATTACACGGTTTATTCGCCTTTTACGCGCTCTCAGAAGCACTATATGGCCGAAAATCCAGTTGGTTACTCGTTATTGGTTTAATTATAAAGATCGCTTATGAGCAGCTCTACGGCGCGTCAATAAGCACTGCCAAGTTAATCTCAGCTGAGGTTGCCATTGAGGCACATTTGATTGGCGGTGTAACCGGCTTGTCTCTAGCTATTATGCTTTACGTATTGCTTAGGTTTAATACCCATTCAACAACATAACTGATCAAGCGAAATGTGTTGGATGCAGCGAACATAACTAGGCATGGATGTAATGGTGCAGAAATCAATGGGCAGAGAAGCCCATTGTCAAGCGGACAAGAATGTCTTTAACCGTCGACGCCACCTATCAAAATAGATGGCGTATTTCTGACCGCTACAACCTTATTCTCTTGCTGTTTTTCTCTATCGTAGAAGGTCCGATCCCTTTCACTTGCATCAGATCTTCCGCCGATATAAATGGTCCATGCTCATCCCGGTAATCAATAATCAGCTGTGCTTTCTTTTCTCCAATTCCGAGTAAAAGTGTAGACAGTTCTTCAATGGTGCCAGTATTGATGTTGACCGTTATTTCGATACCTTCATATTTATCGGCTGCCACTAGTAGTGCATGCTCTGTCATTGCTGGATTAGCCGATGGTTTAATATCACGTTCTGATGTAGGAGCAGCAAGTGCCGTATACGAATATAAAGCTGTTAAAGTCCCTAGGATAAAAACAGTAAATAGTTTCATAGAATTTCCTTTTGAGGTTAGTTAGGAATCCATATGATTAGAGATGCGGAGTATGTTGTCTTTAACTTTGAACTAGAAATAGAACAGGCCGCAAAAGCGGCCTGTTTTTGTATCATTTCAATACATTTAACTACGGTTGAGAATCCACCACGTAGTACTCAATATCAGCCTCTTCACGCAGCGTACTCACAACTGCGGCGAGATCTTGCTGAGAACCAGTGCGAACTAACTGAGCCGCAATCTGAGTATTGAAACTATCGTCTTGGTTTACGTTGACTTGACTTAGTTCAACAATAACAATATTTCTTTCCAAGTCAGTCGTTTGAGCGTAAGTCTTATTACCATCTTCCGGCTTGGTTAATGCAAACACCGTTTGTGCAAGTGGTGAGCGACGGTCGATTGTCTCAATGTCACCAAACTCTAGGCCATTTGAACTAACGACAGATTCATCACCCTCTTTCAACGCTTGCATAACCGAGTTAGCAACGTCTAACGCTTTTTGTTCACCTTTAACGAGTTCCAACTCTGATTCGACTTGAGCTTTCACTTCATCAAATGGCAACACCGTTTCGTCTCGAGTATCTTCTACACGAACCACAATCACATGCTCTGGTGCGACTTCGATAACTTCTGAATTAAGTCCGTCGTCTTTCACATCAGCACTTAGAATTGCTTGCATTACCGCAGGAGTAAGCAGAATTTCTGGCGCATCGACACGTGAAATAAAATCTGTGGTTTTGATTGGTTGATTGACCACTTGAGCAGAATCGTCTAAAGAATCAGGGTACTCAAACGCGACTTTCTCTAGTTCGGTTTGCATTGCATAGAAACGTTCTACTGCTTCTTGCCCAGCAATTTCGACTTTTATCTCGGCTTCAACATCAGCAAATGGTGTGGCTTCTGCACTTTTCAGGGCATCCAGTTTGATAATATGATAGCCAAATGCCGATTTAACTAACCCTGTTGTGTCACCTACATTTTGTAGAGCAAACGCGGCGGTTTCAAAATCGGGGTCCATCACATCTTTTTCTATCCAACCGAGTGAACCGCCCTCTTCTGAACTACCAATATCTTCAGATTTGGTTTTGGCTAACTCAACAAAATCAGCACCCGCATTCAGCTCATCAAGAATAGCCTGAGCTTTTGCCTCGTCATCACCTTGAACCAAAATATGGCTAAGTTGACGCTGTTCGATAGTGGAATACTTATCTATGTTGTCTTGATAGTAAGTTTGAGCTTGTTCTTCAGTTACCGTCACCTGAGATTGAAGCTCTTGTGCAGACAACTCAATGTAGGCAACTTTGACTTGCTCTGGGCGAGTGTAGTTGCGTGAATTTTCGTTGTAATACGTTTGCAGCTCCTCATCCGTAAACTCAACATCCTTAGCGTATTCTTCGATACTTAATAGAATCGAACGAATATCTCGGGTTTGAGTTAATAATTGGCTCTGGGTAGCGACTTCACTTTCAAGTGAAAACTCGCTGCCTTGTAGGGCAAACAAAACCTGTTGACGCGTTAGGTCTCTGCGCAAGTACTCAGCAAAGCTATCTGCGTCGTAACCAGCACGGCGAAGCGTAGCAGCGTACACCTCTTGATCAAATTGACCGTCATTTTGGAATTCCGGCATATCAATTATCTGCTGGCGAATCTGCTTATCACTAATACGCAAACCTAAAGAGTCGGCATACTGTTCTAAAAGCAACTCATTTACCATGCGATCGAGAATTGATTTACGGAAAGACTGAACGTAAGTTGGGTCAGCTAATAAGCTAGCAAAGTAATCACCCATTTGTGATTGCATACGGTTACGTTCACTTGTGTAGGCTTGTTCAAACGCACCACGACCAATCTCTGTATTATTCACTTTAGCAGCAGCATTGTTGCCACCACCTACGATGTAGCTACCTACACCCGCAAATACAAAAGAAAGGATAATTAGACCAAGAATAATCTTAACCGCGATACTGTTTACGCCTTCGCGTAATCGCTCCATCATAATCTTATTTTACTCCGCAGATTGAGCAGGAAATATTACCTGTGCCCAGTATGAAAATTGAGATGTTCGATGATATCAGAAAAAGAAATGCGCACCAGTGTTGAGATGCGCATATTTAAGAGTCTTGTATAGAAAAGAGTAACGAATCGTTTTTAGTTACAAGCTTCTTTAAGAGCTTTACCTGCTTTAAAAGCGGGTACTTTAGCTTCTGCAATTTGAATCTCTTCACCAGTTTTAGGGTTACGACCAGTGCGAGCAGCACGTGTACGAACGCTAAAAGTACCAAAGCCAACTAGAGCAACTTGCTCATCGGCTTTAAGTGTTTCTGTTACTGCTTCAATTACTGCATCTAATGCACGGCCAGCTGACGCTTTTGAAATATCTGCATTTTCTGCGATTTTTTCTACTAATTGAGTTTTGTTCACTTTTTTGTTCCTCTTAATGCGTTACCAGTTATATTTTTAGTTAGGTAACATTCGTTCCATTTGATTATTTCAAATTTTATCTCTAAGCCTTTAGGAATATAGCTTAGAATCACAGGTTGTAACGTTAGCCTCCAAAAAAAACGCTGACAAGTATTTTTATACCTTGTCAGCGTAATTCTTTACTTATTTTTGCTACACGTCACTATTTTGAGGACTCAACCGTAAAACCAGAAGGGTCTTTCTCTAATGCAATGGCTAAAACTTCATCAATCCACTGCACTGGCTTAACGACTAGATCGGCAATAACGTTGTCAGGAATCTCTTCTAAATCACGTTCATTGTCTTTCGGGATGAGAACAATTTTGATTCCACCTCGATGAGCCGCAAGAAGTTTTTCCTTTAATCCACCAATTGGAAGCACTTCACCACGCAGTGTAATTTCACCTGTCATCGCCACTTCGGCGCGCACTGGGTTACCCGTTAAACTAGAAACGAGCGCAGTACACATTGCGATACCCGCACTCGGACCATCTTTAGGTGTTGCACCTTCTGGTACGTGAACGTGAACGTCACGTTTCTCATAAAAATCTTCGTTAATACCTAACCTACTCGCACGAGAACGCACCACAGTCATCGCGGCTTGTATAGATTCTTGCATTACCTCGCCAAGAGACCCGGTTTGAGTGAGTTTACCCTTACCTGGCATCGCCTCAGTTTCGATAGTAAGTAGATCACCACCGACTGATGTCCATGCAAGACCGGTCACTTGACCAATGCGATTACTTTCGTCTGCTTTGCCATAATCGCAACGCTGCACGCCTAAGTAATCTTTCAGGTTATCTATATCAACAACGACCTGTTTTATTGAGCTATCTAGTAAAATATTCTTCACCGCTTTACGGCAAATCTTCGAAATTTCTCTTTCTAAACTACGAACACCAGCCTCGCGAGTGTAAAATCTGATAATGCCTACGATCGCAGAATCTTCGATGGTCACTTCGTTGGTTTTGAGCCCATTTCGCTTCATCTGTTTTTCAAGTAGATGACGCTTCGCGATATTCAGTTTTTCGTCTTCGGTGTAGCCAGAAAGACGGATCACTTCCATACGGTCTAATAGCGGCCCAGGTATATCCATCGAATTCGACGTCGCAACAAACATCACGTCTGATAGGTCATAATCTACTTCTAAATAATGATCGTTAAAGGCATTGTTTTGTTCTGGGTCTAATACTTCCAACAATGCTGATGACGGATCACCACGCATATCTGAAGACATTTTGTCGATTTCATCAAGCAAGAATAATGGGTTCTTAACGCCTACTTTCGACATCTTCTGTATTATCTTACCCGGCAGAGAACCAATGTAGGTTCTGCGATGACCTCGTATCTCCGCTTCATCACGAACCCCACCGAGCGCCATACGTACGTATTTACGACCCGTTGCAGACGCGATAGACTGACCTAGAGACGTTTTACCAACACCCGGAGGCCCCACAAGGCAAAGGATTGGGCCTTTTAACTTGTTGATTCTAGTTTGAACCGCCAAATACTCGAGGATGCGTTCTTTTACGCGCTCTAAACCATAATGGTCTTCATTAAGCACTTCTTCAGCTTTAGTCAGGTTTCTCTTCACTTTAGATCGTTTTGCCCAAGGAACGCCAACCATCCAATCAATGTAACTTCTGACCACTGTCGCTTCTGCCGACATTGGCGACATCATCTTCAGTTTTTGCAACTCTTGCTCGGTTTTTTCACGAGCTTCGGTTGGCATCTTAGCTTCTTCAATCTTTTTCTTAAGTGTTTCAAATTCATCCGGAGCATCATCCATGTCGCCAAGTTCTTTCTGAATCGCCTTCATTTGCTCATTCAGATAGTACTCGCGCTGTGATTTCTCCATTTGCTTTTTCACGCGGCCACGAATTCGTTTTTCTACCTGAAGCAGGTCGATTTCTGACTCCATTTGACCCATTAGAAATTCCAGACGTTCATTGACATCTATAATTTCTAAAACTTGCTGCTTTTCTGTCAGCTTTAACGGCATGTGTGCGGCAATAGTGTCGGCTAAGCGTGTCGCTTCTTCTATCCCATTTAATGACGTCAGCACTTCTGGTGGAATTTTTTTGTTCAGTTTAATAAAACCTTCAAACTGATTAATTGCACTACGTACTATCACTTCCTGTTCTTTTTCATCAAGTTCAGGTGTCGTTAAATACTCAGCATCCGCAAGAAAGAATTCGTTTTCTTTAAATTGGTGAATTTTAGCTCGCTGCTGTCCTTCAACGAGCACTTTGACTGTGCCGTCAGGTAGCTTAAGCAGCTGAAGAATCGTTGCAACAGTGCCGATATCGAATAGATCGTCGATAACGGGTTCATCGGTATCCGCTTCTTTTTGTGCGACCAATAATACTTGCTTGTTGTTATCCATTGCTGATTCTAAGCAGCTGATCGACTTTTCACGGCCAACAAACAAAGGAATAACCATATGCGGATATACCACAACATCACGCAGCGGTAATACTGGAATCTCGATACGTTCGGAACGCTCCAAGTTCATATTTTTCTCTCTATCCGTTTTTCTTATGAAAAGTATATGGGGTCTAATTGATTGGATTCAACAAGTGATCAAAAAAAAGAGGCATTTTAAAGGCTTCGGGCGATTAAAATGACGTTTTATATAAATAATGGGT
>LLEJ01000074.1_pt1 | contig 13643 bp, 11 predicted proteins | sample 595831 | NCBI WGS metagenome assembly LLEJ01 (sample SAMN02919310, study PRJNA255460) | bioreactor metagenome | biome: chemostat; feature: culture 2011_10.1; material: sediment; isolation source: day101 10degC chemostat 2011 inoculated with Wadden Sea sediment taken from... | place: Germany: Bremen... | reverse complement strand
CTGATTTTAATTTTGACCTGCCTGACAATCACTCATTTGACACACCACCTAAGGCCGAACAAGGTTTTGCTGTTCGACTCGTGGATAACAAATGGACGCAACTCATTGACCACCGAACTAAAACCATTTTTGACCTATCCGATTGCACCCAATCAAAAGACGTCACCGAGTTGGGAGACATCCCACAAGGTTGGACTCTGGATAAACCCGCCACTCAATTTGATGAATGGACAGACAGCGCCTGGGTAACCAATCTAAGTAAGCAATACATCGATGACTACGACCAAGTAGATAATGTTCGTCGTGGTCTGTATAGCCAAATGTGTGATCCTCTAATCTCTGAGGCCAATATCAAACGCTTACAAGGGAAAGAAGCTGAAGCAAAAGTGATTGAAGCTCAAGCCCTCGCTGCATGGCAGAGAATTCACGATGATAATCCGTGGCCTGTTAACCCATCAAGTTAAAGCACCCTGAACCATGACCGCCTTTAGGGCGGTTTTTTGTCTCTAAGGAGTCGTCAATAATGAGCCTTTTACAATCAATGAAGAGTGGTATTAGCGCTGGTGCTAAATCCACAGAAACTCAGCAAAACAATGCAGTCCAACCACTTCCGTTTGATGCTAATACGAGAAATGTCGCTGACGAAGTTTCTAATATAACAAGCCAAAACTCCCTGTCGATGCGTAGCGCCTCGGCTGCTGGTAAGCGAAATGCAGCGAGCAGAGGTTTAATCAATTCAACGGTGGGAGCGGAGGCCAGTCAAAGGGCGATGGTAAATGCCGCATTGCCTATGGCACAACAAAATGTGTCTCAGCGACAACAAATCAAAATGCAAGAAGATAGCGTCCGTGCAAATACAGTGGGTGAGTATATCAAATCAGTAAACGGTATCACGACGGGCTTTATGGATGCCTATAAAGACATACAAGCGTCCGAAATACCTGCTAATGAAAAGTCTGCTGCAATTAAAGACCTAGTTGCTAAACGAGATCAAAATTTGAGTAGCATCAAGCACATGTTCACGAACCTAACCACGACAGAGCAAGATTGGTCAGGCTTTCCTGATTTGATGTAAATATAAGGGATCTAATATGAATTTTTCAGACATGTTTAATAGCACCATGAACTGGTTTAAAGAAAGTCCAGAGACTGCCAAGTTAATTGGTGGTATCGCTGTTGGTGTAGGGACTTATGCTGCACAAAAAGAATTGCAAAAAAGTGGGCATGCCAATGAGTTGAAAATGGAGAATTTGAGACAAGAAAACCGCCTTGAGTTTGTCGACCATGAACAAGGTCAAAAAGATGAACGAAGTGCTTTCGCTACGGGTATAGATACTTCATTTGACGCAAGTGTTTCTGGTGACCGAGGAGCACTTACTGGTGGTGGACTATTGTCTAAAATGAAGACTGCCAGAAGGGTATAGTTATGGGTTTTGGGCCAATGGGTGGTGCCAGTTCTTATGGCATGGATAGAGAGAGCTTTGATAACTCTGTCGGTAAAGATCGGCACGATAACCGTAGTGATAGAGACAGAAATAATCGAGAGAACAATTACGCATCTCGGCAAGAAGAAACCAACCGTCGTGAGCAAGCGTTAGCTAAAGCCAAGCAAATCAGAGAGCAGCGTGAAAAAAGAGAACGTGAAGCCAAGGTGGAGGCCGCTCGTGTAGCAGCTCTGGAAGCGGAGAAAAAAGAAAAAGAGAAAGCTGAAAAAGAGCGTGAGGAGGAAGCGGCTAAAAAGGCGTTGGCTGAACAAACGGGTAAGACGGATACAACGCTTGCTGGTGGAGGTGTGCTGTCTAAGCTAAGTAAGCAAGATGACTTTAGCGAGTACGGCTCTATCCATTTTAGACAACCAACTGATGAAGAGAAGTCTCTAGGTTATTCTGACAATGCTGCATTTGCTAATCAACCCAGTCACCCAGCTAGTAAAAGAGAAATTGGGGACCTTGCCAAAGAAACAATTGATGAAAATTCTACCAACATCAGTGCTCAGACTCTTGGTTCTATGGCTTCCGTTGCCACAGGCGTTCCGTTTGGCGGAGAGCTTGCTCAAGCGGGTGTTGATGCGTACCGAAGTATCACGACGGACGATACCGATTGGCAGAAACAAGTTAAGAATGAGATGCATGCTGAAATGGAATCTAGCGGTATGTTTTCTAACGCTCAAACTGCAGCGGTAGGGGTCGCAGGTTATTCCGCTGTTAAAAATGGGAGCAAGGTGGCAGGCAAAGTATCTCAAGTTTTAGGCAACCCAATCACCTCTGTTGGTATCGGCGTAGCAGACAAAGCAATAGCACGAGAAAGTTACCTCGATAAAAATAGCGACTACCTAAATTCGTTGGGGATCGATTTACCTGGTGGGCAACCAAGACAACCGAGAGACAAGAATGATAACGATTCGGGAGGATTGTTGTCTTCTATGGTTCCTGACGTTCCAGTATCAGAACCAGACATTAATCCAATACAAATACAGGAGCCTGTAGAAACACCTTTCTCATGGGTTACTGGCATTGATACTTCGTGGAGAATTTAAATGTTAGAGAAAATGAGACAGCAACAGCAACCTAGTAGCGGTGGAATGCAACAGAGTTTCGATGATATGGCGACTAGGAGTATGGAAGGTTCTGGGATGAAACCGGATCCTGAACAGCCAGCTCAAACCATGGGCACCATGGTAGCCGGCTCTATCATTGGTGCTATTTCTTCGGCAAAACAAATGGCAAGCAAATCCCAGCAGATGTAACGCTTCAATCCGCGATGAACCTAACTCAGAAACTATTATCCAATTATAACTTAGCGCCGGAGCAGCAAGAGCAAGCGGTTAAGTCTGTTTTTATGATCGCAATGCAAGTGGTTATCGACATGGGGGGCGACGTTTTATCCGAACAGCACAAGCAAGCGTTCAATATGTTCATGCAAAAACTGACTGAAGATATGCAAGGTCAACAAGCTCCGGCTCAACCTCAGCAAGCAGAAGGGATGTAATATGTCAGGTGGTTTATTAGGCAGTTTACTAGCGGGGGCGGGTGGTGCAATCAATGCCAATGCTGACGATGTGATTGACGAACGTACACGAGTTGCTATTTCCGAAGCAGAAAACGATAAGTGGAATACTCGTTATACCATTCAAAAAAGTGATGCGGATGATCGACTTGCTCAAGAGCAGGAAACGACGGTGGCACAGTATGAAAGAAAGCGTGCGGATGATATTACCGATACGGAAGCTGAACGAGAATTTGCATTGAAGTTAGCAGGAATGAAGCAAAATGCCAATGACGGTACCGAACTAGCCAAAATGGTCGAAACCTTTGATAGCCAAGCTACCAACATTGTTAATCAGATAGATAAAGCTAGCTCTTCCGGCTTTATGAATGAGACGGACAAACTGGAAACTTTAGCGCCGTTGTATGCTCGATTGGATGACTACCTCAACCATAACTCGAACTTACTTCGGTTGAGTCCGATGGGCAGTGTTCTTGTGAATACACGAGATCGTGGTTTGAAAATGTTTATGCCTGCAGGAGAGGACAATCCTTCTCCAAACCCAAGTTCAAATAATAGTGAAGTTGTTGTTATACCAAGTAAACCTAGCGCAAAGAATATTCCTCAAGAGTATACTAATATGAAGGGAGGTAAGATCGGCGGACTGCTGCCTTCAATGAGAAAATCTTCTGGTTCTGATAGGACATACTAGTGACCGAAAAAGAGATAACAGACAACATTATGTTTTGGGGCAGCGTTGCCTTTATTGTGTATATGTTCGGACTTGGTTTTACCAGTTCTTTAGACCCATATTACAATGCCTTGATTGCCTATACGGGTGGTGGATGGCCTGCAGCAGAAGAAGCATACGAGTCCTTATCTCTTGCCTTTAAATTATGGCTAGCGAAATAGCCGAAACGAATCATACCTAGAAGCCAACTTTAACGAGTTGGCTTTTTTTATACTTATTTTTTTGCCTCGACTGATGTCGGGGCATTTTTGTTTATAAGGAAAGCACTTATGTACCGAAGCCCTTTGCATGACATAAAGGTGAATACTACAACCGAAGAAGATAACTTTAATGAACAAGGTTGGTTAGGTGATTTAGTTGATAATGTTCAGCGTGGCTTTCTCCAAGGTATTGCTGGCGATGCAGAAACAGCCTATCAGCTAACGGGTTATGGTGATGGGGCTAGAGACTTCCTAAATCAGATGTCAGATAGCCAAGTTGAACAGATGTCTACACTAGGTCGTGAGTCACTATCTAAAGATATTTTCTTTAAAGGTGAAAATGGTAAAACGGACTTTAATGGTCGCGGTACTGTAAATATGGTAGGTCAAGGTGTCGGTACGATAGCCGCATTTTTAGCTACTGGTTTGGGGGTCGGCAGTGGAGCGAAGCTAACAATAAAAACCGGAATGAAACTATTAGGTAAACAAGCATCAAAAGCGGCAGTTGAAAAAGCCGCGTTGAAAAAAGCCGGTGAACTTGGATTCAAAGGAAAGGCTAAGTCATTGGTAGCTAACGCAGGTGTAAGCCTTGCTATGGGCAACGGTATGGCTGCAAATAGTGAGCGAGAAAAGTACCTAAATACTTCATTCGTTGATTTGCAGAACTCGCCTGCGTTTTCTCAAATGTATTGGGCGATGAGAGAAGATTCAAATAATGGAGGCTTCACTGATGAAGAAATAGCAAAAGCGGCACGAATAGAGTTAGCAGAACACGCGGCGAGTCAGGTTTTTCAGAACCCCAAACTCATAGCTGTAAATGCTGCTAGTGGATTTGCTGGTGCGGTGGGTGGTAGAGGGCTTGGTATTACGGGAAATATCTTAAACCCGGCTACTAACGCAAAAATGGGTCTATTAAAAGGTATGTTGGTCGAAGGTAGTCAAGAAGCTTCTCAAGGTGGTATTGAACAATTGGTTTCTAATGAGAACTTTAGGGATCTAGTTGATGGTAACTTTGATGTTATGAGCGGAGTAGATAAGGCCGCTATGAATGAAGGTTTTATTGGCGCTTTGTTGGGTGGTGCTACTGGAACCATTGAGGGACATAGAAATCGAAATCCAAACCCTATTCAAACAGAAGAAATTAATGAAGAAAGACCATTCCCAACGGCAAGTAATGATATTCGAGAACAAGCATTAAAAAATAACCCTGAACGTGCGGCACAAATTATTGAAACGTTAGACAATGGTGATGGTTTAACTGATCCTGAATTTGCTCAGGTGCTGGTGGATGATATTACTCGAGTAGCGAGCGAGAAACCTTCACCGGAGCAACGAGCGACAAATGAACCTATTACAGGTAATCATTCACTTGATTCAGCCATTAACCACCTTGATGATTCAAAATCTAACTTTGTTGATGAATTAGGTGCTCAAGTAACCACATCAAGACAGTTGCTTGATGAGGCAGCGAAAAGACAAGCTGACTTAGCTATCCCTGATGAAGTAGCCCCTGTCAATGAACAACTTGTTGAGGAGCCGCAACCGGCTTCATTAAGAGAGAAGCTTGTAGATAAAGGTGTGTTGTCTCAAAGAAATGAGTATCAAGACACTCTTGATCTCGCCAAGGCTTACGATCCAGAAAAGTATGCTGAAATTGAATCGTCACTTGTGCGAGATGGTATTTCTCAAGACGAGATCACCTACTTAGAGCAAGAGCTATCATCGATGGCTAGTAAAGCTGACGACCTAGGTGTAGACCCCTTACAAACCTCACTCAATAGAATTCAAAGCGATAACGCCAAAGCGATGTCAGAGCGCGACAATCCTAGTCGTGTACAGACTCGTACTAAAGAACGCTATGACCTGGCGAATGCTAATAATGCAGCTAAAGAAAATAAAACATCGAAGGCACAGGTTAGAGAAAATGTTATTGATTCACTGCTTCCTGAAGATAGAAAGAATGCGAAACTGATAGATCGACTTGTGGGGTCAGAGCTTAGAAGAATGGGTGATGATGGTAGTTTGCCTAAGAAGGTTGAATACACCCCAGAGCCATATGCTGATAGTGGTAGAGAATTCGATAAAGAACAAGCTCAAGACGTTATTGACCAAAAAGAAACAGATGCTGAAAACGCTTCACTGTTAGCGGAGTCTGAGAAAGAACGCGCTTCGAGAGAAGCGGCTCCCGAAGCAAACCCCAATTGGATTGATGAAGAAAACGGACAACCTGTTACTCGTACCTATGCCAGAGAACAAGCTCACCTCAAAAAAGATGAACGAGATGCGAAAACCCAAGGTATAAAAAATCGTATCGAGAACCCTGTCTCTGATTTCGGTCAGAGAAATAACTCTATGAAAATGAGAGAACAAGGCAAGAAGCCTATTCAAGATTTTAAGGGAATATCGAGCAAAACGAAAAGCATGTCTAAGCGATTAAGGCGACGTGTTCAACGTGCTAAGGGGTTTGACAATACTGCTGTCCTCGAAGAGTTGTTGAGTAACGAGAAACGTCTGCAGTCCTATGAAAAAGAAGCACAAGAACAAGCGCAGCGAGAAGCGAGTGATCCAGAAAACATCCAAAGGCGAAAGTCAGCTGAAATGTTATTCGCCGAGAAAATGGAATCTGGTGAGGCTGCACAGTTTAAAGAAAACCTAATCACTGAATCTATGAATATCGTAAATCAAATAGTCGATTCATCTGCTGATACGGTGATGGAGATAGACGGGAAACAAGTCAGTTTACCAGAGGTTAAACGTCAACTCGCTAATGGTGTTCGAACACTCGCCAATAAGTTCATCGGTAAAACAGCCGCTATGAACGAACGTATTCGACAAAAAAGGACGGATAGTAAATCAGAGACACCAACACAAGCACAAGAAACTGAGCCAGTTGCTGCGAAAGAATCTTTGGAGACTAAACCGAGTCCAGTAGAAAAGAGCCCGAACAACGAGAAGATTGATGATTTTGGTGAGACGCTTCATGGAGCTCGCAAGCACGAGTGGGGTAAGTTTGGTGACGTAATTCATTCAAATATAGAATCGTCTAAATTCAAAGGGATGTCTCTTGCTGAGTTGGTACCAAAGCCAAATCTAGAAAAACTCCATACTCAAGGTGTTAGCAAGCGAAACCTGGCGCTGTTAACGTTAATTCGAGGATCTATTCCTTCAAAAGGTCGTTACGGTATTCGCCTTCAAAAATGGGTAGCGGCAGTAAGTAATGCAAGAACTGCATTTAAGTTGGTGCTTGATGACCCGACAAAGGATCCACAATTAGAGAGTATTGCAACTGATACTGGAAAAATGCTGCTGGATTTATCGGATGAGCTAGACTTCAAACAAATTGAGTCGCTTGCCAACTTCTCTTTGGGGAAAAGTCCTTTCAACGATGATTTTATCTTTGTCTTCAAGAAAGATTATCGCAATAAACTTGAGGTCAAGAATGTTGATGAATTCCAAGAAAGAGCCTTGGAGTTCATACAGAAACAAACTTCGGGTGATACCAAAAAGCCCAAATCAAAGTCAAACCTAAGTATTTACACCAACCGTTATGATCGTACAAAAGTCAGTATTGGTCTGAAGGTTGGCAGTCGTGTGGTGGATATTCAATCTGGATTTTCTAGTTACTCGGAAGCGGCAGACTTTCTAACGGAAAACCGAGAATTACTTGATCAAAAGGTTATTTCTGCCCGAAAAGAATTTGGTCGCGAGGTTCGCACTGACACCAATCGCAGTCGTCAAGGCGACAATGGTCGTTCAATTGATGTCACTCCGGAGATGTTTGCTAACACGTTCCAGTTTAGAGGTGTGCAGTTTGGTAATTGGGTGGAAGATAAGCGACGTCAACAGGATCTAAATGATGCGTATGACGCGCTGGTGGATTTATCGAATATAACGGGCATACCTCCTGAAGCGCTGTCTTTGAATGGAGAGTTAGGGTTAGCGTTTGGGGCTCGTGGTGTTGGTGGTTCGGGCGCGGCGGCGCATTATGAACCAAATCAAATTGTCATCAATTTGACGAAAAAGAATGGCAAAGGTTCGCTCGCCCATGAATGGTTCCATGCTCTTGATAACTACTTTGGTAAGAAGAATAGTCATCATAGCGAATGGATTACAGAAAATCCAAGAGTAGAATATTCTCGAGTAAGAGAAGAGTTAGCCGGTGCATTTTTGGATCTTCGTAAAGCGGTCGATGCTACTGGTGTTTCTGAACGCTCTGCGGAGCGCGACAAATACAAAGTGAAAGCGTATTGGGATACGACCATCGAGAAATTGGCTCGTTCATTCGAGTCATGGATTATAGAACAGAATAGTTTACATGGCGTAACCAATGACTACCTGGCGAATGTGGTACCAGAGGATAAGGTTGAACTAGAAAGTTATCCATATCCAACCAAAGCCGAGTTGGATAACGGGCTTTCCTATGCGTTTACTAAAGTGTTTGAACTTATGAAGTCGTCAGTAGATGAAGAGACTGGCCGTTCTGTTCTTTTTGCACAAGATGCCATATCGGATAAAAAACACGACAAACATATCTCTAAGAAACAAGCAGATCTATTTGTTAAGTCATGGCTAAAGCGTCAAAAACTGAGTGATGTAAAAGTAACAGTAACAGTGCTTGGTACGCAAGCTGAAGCTGAAGTTATAGTGGGTGGTGAAGTAGATAATTATATTAACGCGTTCTATACGGGGGAAGAAGTTTATCTGGTGGCAGAGAACATTAAAGATACTGGGGATCTGAAACGTAAATTACGTCACGAAGTATTAACTCACTACAAATTAGACCAACTGATGAATGACAAAGAGGCCTATGAGTTAATCAATCTTGTTCACCAGACGAAAGACAGCAAAAAATTAAGACATATTTGGGACCATGTTGAAGATATTTATGAGGGTGAATCTGATTATGTTAAGGCCGAAGAAGCCATTGCTTACGCCAATGAATTTATCGATGACTCAAATGTAAAAGCTTGGTTTGATAAAATAACAGCGGTGATCGCGAAGGTACTTAGACGACTAGGCTTGATGCACCAATCAGATATTACTCAAGCGGAGTTGAACAACATCGCGAGAGTTATCTCTGCTAAGAGCGGCGGACAACCAGTGTTGGTTCCAATAACCGTCCAAATGTCGTATACACCAGACTCTGCTGTGACAGATTATTATAACAATGCCAACCCGGCTTATTCTATTGACGCTGAATCACTTTCTATCCGTTCTAATACAGGGCGTACCGGGGTGGAAACCGGAAAGATACCCACCGGAATCACGGCTAAGCGCAGGGTTATTGATACCGCCGTCCAATCTACGCTTCGTGACCTCGGCTTTAAAGATTTCTTGACGTCTTTTCACGTTGTAGATGTGGAGTCTGATCTTCCTAACCACATAATGAAGGCTATAGATAATAACAACGCTCGCGGCGAAACCTATGGCGTATACGATGCTAGGGCTGATGCTGTCTATGTAGTTGCTGAAAAACATAACTCTATATCTCAAGTTGAAGAAACTATTTATCATGAGGTCGCTGGGCATATAGGGTTAGGCCGTTTGCTAAAAGAAGCGCATGGCCAGCCTGATATTACTACTTTAGCTTTAATGCTCGGTGGCCGCAAAGGCATTGCCCAAAAAGCTATAGAATTAAATGTAGATATTAGTAAGTATGTGGACTCTGTAGAGAAGTTCGAGCAAGAAGGTCAGTTTACTAAGGCACAGTCTGATGAGGTTCTAATTCATGAGCTGGTGGCCCATTTAGCTGAAAAGAAAAAGTTTGGCTCAGTTATAGATAGATTGCTATCTAAGTTTAAGCGATGGTTGAGATCAAATGGGTTTGCTGAACTGCCTAATATGACTAATAGCGAAATACTGGATCTTGCTTTTAGGTCAAAAGAAGCCGCAGGGAAACCGACTCCTCCTCAAAAAAGAAGGAAGCAGGACGCATTATTCTTTTCTCAGGCAAGACCAGATTTCGTTGAGTCAACTGAAAGTACAAATCTTACTTCTAAAGATATAGACAAAATCATTGAGCAAAAGCAGACCAATCTAGTTAAGAGGATTAAGACCGCGATTTCTAAAACACCTGTTGTGGGTACAGTTCTAGATGCCATGGGGAAAAATAAATACGCCATGCTGACACTGAGACAGCTTGGAGAAGTTGCTTCAGTAGTACATAAACCTCTTGGGTCAAAAATTGCGGCCTATCAAGAAGAGATCAATTCAATGGTCGTAACGCAAAATACGTTAGCTGAAGAAGCGGCCGTTATTTCTGAAGAGTTGTCGAATTGGGCAAAATCCAATAGAAAGCAGGCAGACCAAATGTTTTCATTTGCACATGAGTCTACTTTGGCAGATGTCGACCCCAGTGAAATATTTAAGTCTAGAGTCGTTGAGCTTCAAGAAAGTATTGCTCAAAAAACTCGAATATATAAGGAGTATCAAGGTTCAAGTAATGAGCGTGGTAGAACTATCGCTAAAGAGTTAGCAGAAGAGCGTGATTTACTTAGACGAGAGCCTAATCGCGAGCGAGCACATGTGCGTATGAGGGATAAATGGGGCAAACTTAACAAAGATCAACGAGAAAAATTCAAGCAGATGCGAGACCATTACCGGGAACAAAGTCGGAAAATGAATGAAGCACTGGAAGAAAGAATCAATCGAGCAGTAGAAGGCCAGGAAGAGTCGTAAACAGATGCTTATGACTCTTAGGCGACAACAAGAACGTGCAGCGAAAGGTCTTTATTCCCTTTAGCTCGTCATGGTGATTACTGGATTGACTTCCCAGATGGTAATGGTGAACGTCAATTTATGATGTTTGAAACAAAAGGAGAGATGGAAGCCGCAAAAAATAACCTTCTAGAGGCTGGTATAGATGTTAATTCCGGCATGAAACTCCAAGAGGCGATAAAGGTAGTGTGTCTTTGCCGTTTGTAGCCGACGTAATTAAAACGATTAAACAGACTAAACTCAACAAACAAACTGCAGATCATCTTACCGATGAAATTTATCAGATGTACCTTCGAACACTACCAGCCCGTTCAATGCGTAGAAGTTATATACATAGAAAAGGCGTTTCTGGGTTTAGTAAAGATGCGATTAGGGCGCTTGCAGAACAAGGTTTTAAGCAATCTCGTCAACAGGCTAAGTTGAATCATATTGATGTGTTGGATAACCAAATTGAAGAAATCAAAAAGTATACAAGCGAGCTTTCTAATCACGTCGAAGTAGACCGTATAACGGAGGAACTCACAAAACGGCATGCATGGGTTCAAAACCCTCAACGTGCAGCATGGGCGCAGAAGATGACTAATGCAGGGTTCGTATGGATGCTTGGATTAACGCCTGCAGCGGCTTTGGTTAACTTAACGCAAAACATTCAAGTGGCTTTACCAGTAATTGGCGCTCAGCATGGATTTGCTAATGCAAGTAGTGAAATGCTAAAAGCGTCTCAAGAATTCATGCGAGCGGCGACCAAGCGTGATAGACCTTCAGGTCGAGGGATATTAGGTTCAATTCTTACTGGCAGTGAAAAGGAAGCCTTTGTAAGAGCAATCAAGCAAGGAAGTTATCGATGTAACTCAAGCGGCTGACTTAGCAGGCCTAGCAGAAAACCCTAACGCTAAATATTCTGGTAACTGGAACAAAGCGATGAATGTTATTGGTTGGGCATTTCACCATGCAGAAGTTTTCAATAGAGAAGTGACGTTCTTAGCATCTTATCGCCTTAATAAGAAAAAACACGGTGATCAGGAAAAAGCGATTGAACAAGCTGTTAAAGATACATGGGAAAGCCATTTCGATTACACGTCGATCAATAGAGCGAGATTCATGCAATCAGATTTGGCAGCTGTAGCGTTGCAGTTCAAGCAGTATAGTCAAAATATGACGTACTATTTGTGGTCAAATTTGTTAAATAGTTTTAAAGGAGAGTCTGTCGAAGTCAAATCTCAAGCTCGCAAACAGTTATTGGGAACATTGGTATCGACGTTCGTTATCGGCGGCGCAGGCGCATTACCTATGTGGATGCTTGCATTACCACTCGACGCCGCTAACGCTGCGTTTGGAGAGGATGATGAGCCTTTTGACGCAGAGACAGAGATGAAAGCCATGTTATCGGAAGTTTGGGGTAAGGAAATAGCAGCAAGTATCTGGTATGGAGCGGTTCCTAGTATTTCTAACCGAATTTCGTTAGGTGATCTATGGGTTAGAAGTATCAATCGTGAAATGGATGCTGACGACAAGTATTTGGAATACCTAAAACAAAGCTTAGGCCCTGTTATTGGCGGTGTAGGGATGTCATGGGCTCAAGGTTTATCTGATATCTCAAATGACCACTACATGAGAGGTGGTGAAAAACTTTTACCTAAAGCGTTTAAAGACGTATTGAAGACCAGCCGGTATATCTATGAGGGAGGCGTAGTTTCTAGATCAGGATCTGAAATTGTATCAGACATGGATATTGCTGAACTTGCAGGTCAAGCGATGGGCTTTACACCCGGCAGGGCGAATATTCAGTATGACGAAAATAACTCGATAATGAATTACCATACAGAGTTGAAGCGTACGCGTAAACGATTGATGGACGCCTATTACAGTGCCTATCGAATGAAGAGCGAACGAGCTAGATTGAAAATTATGCAGAAAATTGCGAAGTGGAATCGTTCTGAGTTTGGTCAAAAAGATCCAATTACTCAGAAGAGTCTTAAAGCCTCAATCAAAACTAGACTCAGGAATCTCAGTAAGACTAGCAGTGGAATACGGGTTAGTGACAAGTACCGTTCGCTGGTGGATCAGTACGATTATTTCTAATATGAATTAGTTAGGACCCAAACTACGATGTGGTCAGGTCTGACAGAATGCTCTGTCAAGCTTATGCCCGATTATGAGTTTCACCTCGAAATACGAATTCAGATAAACAGCTATTCTAGGCATGTAAAAAGTAATGAGAAGCCAAAGGCAAGACAGTATCTCGGCCTCCAGACAAATGTTTTTTAATATGTTATTCGACTTCTAATGAACTAACTTGTTAAGATATTTATCAACAGGAAAATAGGAGCAGGCAACTCATCACTTTCAACTAAAGGTCTTGGGCTGGAAGTGTTAAGGCGACCTCTAAAATTGTGCATCACTTAGGAAAAACAAATCGTTTATGAATTATCAGACTTTTCAACCCCATCCGGATTTAGAATCGCTAATCAGTTGTTATTGGACTTTGGACGTACCTTCAACCGAGGATACTCAAAGACAGCGAATCATTCCTGATGGCACAATTGAAATGGCATTTATACTTGGCGATGATATAAAACGATATACTTCGGAAGATGATTTCATTATACAACCTCGCTCTATGATACTAGGTCAAACTATTGACCCTTTCTATATAGAACCAACAGGATACGTCAATACATTTGCAATTCGTTTTTATCCTTATGGTTTTGCCAATTTTGTCACTGTACCTATCAGAACATTGGCAAACAAAGAAACACCAATAGATAGGTTGTTTGAAGAAAAAACAGCAAAAAAACTGGAACAAGGCATCATTCAAGCAACTGATACAAAAGAAAGAATAGAGATAATCGAATCATTTCTTCTGAAGAAACTCAGTGGTCAGGTGACGGTTGACAATATAATTAGGACAACGATAGATACTCTCTTTACAACAAAGGGAGGCACTTCAATTAGTGACATTCTTAAAGAGAATTTATCTAAAAGAAGAC
>LLEJ01000073.1_pt1 | contig 13880 bp, 15 predicted proteins | sample 595831 | NCBI WGS metagenome assembly LLEJ01 (sample SAMN02919310, study PRJNA255460) | bioreactor metagenome | biome: chemostat; feature: culture 2011_10.1; material: sediment; isolation source: day101 10degC chemostat 2011 inoculated with Wadden Sea sediment taken from... | place: Germany: Bremen... | reverse complement strand
ATCTCCAGCTTTTACAATAATTGAAGAAAGAATAGGAATCATAGGGAAAACACAAGGAGTTAATGAAAGCAATAAACCAAATCCAAAAAATGTAGCTAATACTAAAAGTAAACTACCATCTTTAAGTGTTCCAGCTATTACATCAGTTTCATTTTGAGCAACAGGTGTTGCTTCTTCAACTTGTTTTGTCTCTTCTGCAACGACATCTGAAAAGTTTATTGTTTTTGTCTGCTTCATTGGAGCATAACAAAGTCCAGCTTTTGAACATCCTTGATATTGAACTTCAATTTCTACACTTGAAGCTTTAGTTTTTGATTGAATTAATGAAAAAGGAATATCAATTTTTAAATCATCAAAATGAACTTGCCAAATTTCATAAGGAACTGCTTTAGGTAAATTTACTTCTTTTGAAATTTCAATTTTTTCAGGTTTTGATATAAATACCTTAAGCTTTTCATCATAAAGATAAATAGCTTTTCCTAAACCTAAATTAAATGTAATCTTCTCTTTATTTTCTTCAAAGTTTGGCTTAAAAGCCTCTTCTGGTTCAAGAAAAGTTTGCTCAACTGCAAATGCAAAGATTGAACTAAATAAAAATAATAGCATCTTTTTAACCATTTTAAACCTTTATTTAAAATATTTCATAGAATTTGCAGCTAATTCATTTACATCTTTTATTCCAATTTCTTTAGCTACAACTTTTCCATCTTTAAAGTATACCAAGGTTGGAAGACTTCTTACATTATATTTTTTTGCTAAATTCATATATTGGTCAATATCAATTTTATAAATAACTACATCTGCTGGTTTAACTTTATCAAATTCTATTAAATTTTTTGCTAAGACTTTACATGGTGGACACCATGTTGCATAAAAATCTACGATTGCATTTTTACCTTTAATTTTTCATCAATATTATTTGTATCTAAATGTTCGAATGCAAATAGTGATATGAAACTAAAAATTAAACCTATTAATACCTTCTTCATATATTCCCTTTAATTTTTTATGACATTATAGTAAATATTTGTAAAGAGTTTGTTAATGCATCATAATAAGATTTATAAATTGTATTATTATAATTTAAAATTATACTAAAATTAAATTTAGTATGATAAAATCTTATCTTTTTAAAAAAATTATAGGGTTAATAAGATGAATAGACTAATAGATTTGCCACCTAAAAGTGTTGAATATATGATAGATGATAATATTGTTATGATTGATGTACGACGATCTGAGGAATGGAAAGCAACTGGTGTTATCAAAAACGCTCATAAAATGACTTTCTTTGATATGTTTGGAAACTGTGATGTTCCTAGTTGGTTAAATGATTTTGAAAAAATTGTTACATCAAAAGACCAACAATTTATTTTAATATGCGCACATGCAAATAGAACACGTACTATAGGTGATTTTCTAATTCAAAACCATGGATACACAAATGTAACACACTTAGAAGGTGGTATGGCTTTATGGTTAGATGAAGGAAGAGATGTTATTTTTGATTAAAAAGACTCATTAAGAGTCTTTTTTATCTTCACTTGCTTTTTGTAAAATTGCAATCACATCATCTAAATTTTCATATGGAATATGTGATTTCCATTCAATATCTCTACCATTTAATGAAATACCAATACTTACGATATCTGATGTACCTTTACCATATGGTTCACTTACATTTGAAACTGAAATAACACCTTGTTTTGTTCCGTGTAAAGGAAGTGTTCCTAATTCTGTTGTTGCCATAAAAAATCCTTATATTAATTTTATTTTATTATTTTTGCTAAAAGAAACTTTTATTCTCTTAAATTTATTCGACTAATGGTTCAGGTTCACCTAAATAATATCCTTGAAATTCATCTATCTCTAAATCCTTCACTATATCATATACTTCTTTTGAATGAATAAATTCTGCAATTGTAGTAATTCCTAATGATTTTGAAAAGTTTACAATAGACTTAACTATCTCATAAGAATTTGGATCAACATCAATCTCTTTAATTAAAGAACCATCTATTTTTATATAATCTGGTTTTATTTTTAAAATATGCGAAAAGTTTGAAAAACCTGTTCCAAAATCATCAATTGCAATTCTGATTCCTTTTTCTCTATATTCAAAAATAAAGTTATCTAACATCTCATAATCTGATACAAAATCACTTTCTAAAATCTCAAAGACTACTTTTTCTCTTTGGTTTTTTGTTAATTTTTTTATCTCTTTATCAATAAATTCAATAAACTCAAGATTTAAGACATCAGCAAAACTGATATTTATTGATAAATCTTTGCCTAACTTATCAATATTTTTAAAAGATTTTTCAATTACTAGTTGATTTAATTTAAAATATTGTTTTGTTTTTATTGCCACATCAAAAAAGGACCCAGGAGACAGATAATAAGGTTTACCATCAACTTCATCTAATATTCGCATCAATGCTTCATATTTTATAATCTCATCTTTATTATTATATATTGGTTGATAGAAAGGTATGATTTTATCTTCATCAATTGCAGTTTTTATTTTTTCTCGCCAATACATAGTTTTCTTGATATTATCTTTTGTATCTATCTCTTTGTTATATACAGTATATTTGAAACTTGATTCTTTTGCCTTTTTTAATGCAATTTTTGCACTTTTTATAGGATCAGATTGAGAGATAGAAGTTCCAATAGTTATATATAAATGAATATCTATATTTAAACTATCAATATGTATCTCTTTTTTAAATATCTCTAATATTTTTTCTAATACTTTATCATAAGAAACAAATGACATAATATCAGTATCTAAAATTGCAAAAATATCAGAGTTTAACCTATATAAAGATTGATTATTCACAGAAATAAAATCTTTTAATATCTCTTTTACTTTAATTAATATTTCATTTCCTACGTCAAATCCATATAACTCATTAATATCGTCAAAACCTTCAATATCTATCAAACTTAAAGATACAAACTCTTCCTTCTCTAAGTCTAGTTTTAACGATTCTCTATTTTTTAAACCTGTTAGTTCATCAAAATACAATTTATGTTTTATTTCAGCTGTTCTAGCTTCAACTTTATACTCTAAATCTTTAGTATTTTTTTCTATATAATCTAGCATTTTATCAAATTGATTAGCTAAAAGACCCAGTTCATCGTTTGTATCAATATTATTTCGAACTTCAAAATTACCATCTTTTACAAGATTTGCATTTTTTGATAATATCGTAATTGGTCGTAATAATTTTTTTATAAAAAGCATTGCAATAAATATTAAGACTACAAGAATTAGAAGAGATACATTTATAATCATTCTATTAATCTCTTGAGATCTCATTTCTAAATCTTCTTTATAAATTGAAGATACAATATACCAATCAAAAAAATCATTATGATTAATCCAAGCTATTTTTTCATAGGAAAAGTTTTCTAAATCATTAGGCTTATTCCAAGTATAAAGCCAAGGTTTATGGTTTTCATAAGCATCTTTTAAACTATCAACTATATAGTTATTAGTATTAGGTTCTTTTAAATTAGATACATTTTTACCTACTAAATTTTCATTTTGATGAATTAATACTTCATCTTTACCATTTAGTATAAAAATATATCCCATTTCACCTAAGATGATAGATTTTATTAAAGGACTTAACTCAGTTATAACTTTCTTTTTTTCTTTTTCTAATTCTTGCTTAATATTTTCTATATAAACGCCAGATGAGATAATAAAACCTAAAGGTTCAAAATAGACACTATGTACAATCTTTTCTGAGATAAAGTCACTATTTAATTTCCCCCATGAATATCGAGTAAAGGATTCAGAATCTTTCATACTATTTTTAATTAAATCACCTACAAATAGTCTTCCATTTGCATCTGCTGTATAGTATATATTTTTTTTATCAAACTTTTTGTCCGGATGGAAAACTAAAGTTCCTTTTTCATCTAGAATAAAAATATAATCATCTTCATGTCCATATTCAATTTGGGATACTGTTTCAAAGAAGTATCTTATTGCATCATCTTTAGTTATCGCACCACTTTTATACATTTGATAATAGTTATTTATAATATTGTAAGCAATAAGAGAGATATTTCGTATATTTTCTTTATGTTCTTTTGTTTTTGCTTCTTTAAAGTCTTTTAAGTAACTTTCTTTTGAATCAACAATTGCACTTATTCTGTCAAGTTGAGTTTTAGCTTGTTTAGTTTCTAAATCTATTAAGTATGAAGAAATCTTTGGAGATATCACAAATGTAGTAAATAAAATATAAACTAAGATAATTGAAGCTAATACAGCTCCTATTTTTAAGAATATTTTATTATTCATAATTCATATCTCCTATAAAAGATTAATAAATTATAACATCTTTCAATATTTCTTGGCTATAGTTTGACCAAATTTTACTGGATTATTTAATAAATCTTCTAGTTCTACAAAGTTTTCTTCCCATACCATTACAACAGTAGAACCCATTTTAAAGTAACCTAAACAATCACCTTTTTTAACTTCTTTGTCTTCATACTCATAGATTTGGATATCTCTTACTTCTGTATTTGTCTCAACTTTTGGTTCAAATGTAAATACCATTTGTCCTACATTTAGTGCTCCTACAAAAACCATATAAAATAATTTATCATTATGAATACACTCTAAAATAACTCTTTCATTTTCAATAAACAGATCAAGTTGTTTATTTAGATATTTTATATTAACAGGGTAAAGTTTTCCTGGAACATGAATAAGTTTATTTATTTTAAAATCTACAGGAGCATGGTATCTGTGGTAATCTTTTGGAGATAAATAAAAGTTCATATAAGAACCATTATTAACTTTTTCAAAATTATTAGCACAGTTATATGTCAACATCTCTTCAACTGAATATTCCATTCCTTTTATTTGAAGAAGTAACTCTTCTTTTATTTCACCACATTGAGTAATATAACTATCAGTAGGAGAAATAAAAGTTTCTTCACTCTTATCTATTTCTCTTGGTATTGCTAATTCTCTTGTAAATAAGTCATTTAAAGAGTTATAAAACTTTGCATTTCTAAATTCACTCATATCTAAACCTAAACTTTTTACATAAGTATTATTAATGAACTTTTGAATAAATGATGGAAATTTTGTTTTCGCAAACTTTCCGAAAATTTGTGAAATGGTATTTGTAATATGCATTTTTTTCCTTGTTTAAATATTAAAGGCTATTATTTTATCTAAAACTATCTTGATTATTTTAAAAATCTTATTTAATAGAAAAGTATAAGAATTACTCAAAAATATTTTGATACCCTTCCTTTACCAATTTAAGGTTAAAATATTTTATTAAAAGGACTCAATAAATGCATAAAGTTATTGTAGAAAATGTATGTGGTTGCTTTAAAAGAAGTGATTTAAAAAACTATATGGAAATACCTGTTAAAGATGAAGCATTAAGTACAGCTATTAAAATGAAAAATCATATGAATCAAGAATTCTGTAGAAAACATGAGTTTCAATTAGTTGAAGATTCAAATAATTTTATAATCTCTTTTAGACCCCAAGAAGCAAGTTCATGTTGTGGAACAGGATGCTGTTCTTAGAGTAATATAGCTTAAGCTATATTACTCATTTGGCACTAAAATTGTAAGTTTTCCAGGACTTTTCATCCCTCCTGCTTGAAGCTCAGCATCACTACCATTTCCAAAGAAAAAATCTGCTCTAATTTCACCTTTAATCGCCCCACCAACATCTGCAGCTACCATTAGTCTATTAATCTTTTCTTTTGATACAGAACTCTTTGTATTTATAAATACAGGCATTCCTAGAGGAATATATTTTCTATCAACTGCCAAATTTCTTCCAGCAATAAGCTGCGTACCTAATGCACCTGTTGCACTTTTTTTATTTTCAACAAAGAATATATAGCTTCTATTTTTATTTAATATCTCTTCAACTCTATGTGGATTTTGTTTTAGATACTTTTTAATACCTTGTAAAGATGCTCCGGTTTTTGTTAAAACACCCTCTTTCAACAAAGCACGCCCAATTGCAAAATACTTGTGTCCATTTTGATTTGCATATCCAACATTTATTGTCTCACCTGTATCTAATGCAACTTTTCCAGAACCTTGTATTTGTAAAAAGAATAAATCTATCTCATCATCAACATAAACAATCGGTTCTAAATCAGTTCTCTTATTTAATTGTGCTCTATCATCATATGCAACAATTTTTCCATTTACTAACTTTCCTCTTAATCTCTTGTATTTTTTTAACTCAGGATAGGCAGCACCTAAATCTATAGGATACATATCTTTAGGTACTTTATAAACTGGATATTGGTACTTCTCACTTTTTGTTCTACTTCCATATAGTAAAGGTTCATAGTAACCAGTAATCAAACCATTTTTTGTACCATTGTTGTTATATAATTCATATGCCGTAAAGTTTTCACTAAAAAATTGAGACGGGTTTGAAAAGCTCTCAGCTTTTAAACAAATGTTTTTAAAAAGTTCATATCTTTTTGCTCTTTTACAATCTTTTTTAAATACATCAAAAGCTAAAGATAAATCATCTTCATAAAAACCTTCAATATCTTTAATATCAACCTTTTTTACTTTTGCTTTAGATATACCTTTTAGAGTATCAAATTTAATAGGTTCTTTTTGAGAACATCCTGTAAGTAATATAATAAATAGTATTGTAATAATAGAAAGTAATTTCATAATATAATAGTTTCCTTTTAAAAATTAAGGAATTGTATCATTAAAAAGTTAATAGTAATTAAATATAAATGAGAAAAAAAATTATTAAGAAAATGTTTTTACGCTTGGGAATATACCTCTTTAAGTCCACAAGCCTTACATCGGTATTCTATATCATTTACACCAGAGCAACCGCCACCTTTTAGAAGTTTTGCACTTATTACATCTTGTTTAAATGTTGTTCCAGTATTTTCATCATAAAAAGTTCTTGTTTTTTCTCCACAAGTAGGACACTCTCCATTGTTTAATTTATCAACTCTTGAATGTTTATTTTTATAATATAAAAGTACTGAAAAGATTACTATTAAAAAAACTAATAGTAAAAAAATTATAGTTTGCATGAAGTAGAGTTTTACTCTACTTCTGCATCGATAACATCGTCATCGTCTTTTTTTGCTTTTTGATTTGGTTGAGCACCAGCACCTGCTTGGTCTCCACCTTCTTTTTTATACATAGCTTCTGCTAATTTGTGAGAAACTTCAGTTAAAGCTTTTACTTTTCTTCTATTTGCTCTTTAGTAGCATTTTCATCTTTTAATACTTCTTCTAACTCTGCAGCTGCATCAACTATAGCTTTAGTTTCTTCTTCTGAAACTACATCAGGGTTTTCTTCTAATGTCTTCTTAGTTGAATGTAATAAAGCGTCTGCTTGATTTCTAACTTCGATTACTTCTTTTTTCTTAGCATCTGCTTCTTTATTTGCTTCTGCTTCATTTACCATTTTTTCGATTTCTTCATCAGATAATCCAGATGAACCAGAAATAGTAATTTTATTCTCTTTTCCAGTACCTTTATCTTTAGCAGATACATTTAAAACACCATTTGCATCAATATCAAATGTTACTTCAATTTGAGGAACACCTCTTGGAGCTGCCGGGATATCTGAAAGTTCAAACATACCTAATGATTTGTTATCTTTAGCAAATTCTCTTTCACCTTGACCAACGTGAATTGAAACAGCTGGTTGATTATCTTCAGCTGTTGAGAATACTTGAGATTTTTTAACAGGAATAGTTGTACCTTTTTCAATAAGTTTAGTTAGAACTCCACCTAAAGTTTCAATTCCAAGTGATAAAGGAGTAACGTCTAGTAATAATACATCTTTAACATCACCTCTTAAAACACCAGCTTGAACAGCAGCACCAGCAGCAACTACTTCATCAGGGTTAACACCTTTATTTAAATCTTTTCCAAAGAATTCTCTTACGATTTCATTTGCTTTTGGTAATCTAGTAGATCCACCAACCATAATGATTTCTTCAATTTCACCTTTATCTAATCCAGCGTCTTTTAAAGCAACTTTAATATGGTCTAAAGTTTCCGTAACTAAATCTTCAGTCATAGCTTCAAATTTTGCTCTAGTTAATGATTTAACTAAGTGAACAGGACCAGCGTTACCCATAGAGATAAATGGTAAGTTGATTTCAGTTGATTCTGCAGAAGATAATTCTTTTTTAGCATTTTCTGCTGCATCTTTTAATCTTTGAAGAGCCATTTTGTCATTTTTAACATCAAAACCATTTTCAGTTTCAAATTCTTCTGCTAACCAATCAATAATTGCGTTATCAAAATCATCTCCACCTAGGAATGCATTACCATCAGTTGAAAGTACTTCAAATGTTCCATCACCAATTTCAAGAACAGTAACATCAAATGTACCACCACCTAAATCGTATACTAGAACTTTTTCTTCACCTTTTTTATCTAAACCATAGGCTAAAGATGCAGCTGTTGGCTCATTGATAATTCTTAAAACATTAAGACCAGCAATAGTACCAGCTTCTTGAGTTGCTTTTCTTTGTGCATCATTAAAGTATGCAGGAACAGTAATAACTGCATCAGTTACAGGTGCTCCTAAATATTCTTCTGCGTCAGCTTTTAGTTTTCCTAAAATTTTTGCAGAAATTTCTTGAGGAGTATAAACTTTATCTCCAATTTCAACAGCAGCTGCACCACTTCTATCAACAATTTTATAACCAACTTTATGTTGTGCTTCTTGAGCATTTTTTTCGTCCATCATAAGACCCATAATTCTTTTAATAGAATAAATTGTCTTTTCTGGATTTGTAATAGCTTGTCTTTTTGCAGGATCTCCAACTAAAACTTCACCTTTATCAGTGAATGCTACAATTGAAGGAGTAGTATTTTTACCCTCTTTATTAGGGATAATTTTAGCTTCTCCACCTTCATAAACTGCCATACAAGAGTTTGTTGTACCTAAATCAATACCAATAACTTTACTCATTTTATTCGTCCTTATTATTTTTTATTATTATTTTTAATTTTTATTAATAGTTTTTTGACATTGCGGTCAAATTTTATTTGTTTAAATTAGTTAGCAATACTAACCATAGATGGACGTAAAAGTCTATCTTTAAACATATAACCTTTTTGCATAACTTGTACAATTTCACCAGAGTTTTTATCTTCTGAATCAACTTGCATAATTGCATTATGGAAGTTTGGATCAAACTCACCATCAGTTTCTACAATAGAAATATCATGTTTCTCAAAAGCTGTGTAGAAGTTCTTAATTGTTAATTCAACACCTTCTTTTAACTTAGCTAATAACTCTTCTGCTGGTAAATCAGCCGATGCTTCTTCAGCTGCAAGTGCCATCTCTAATGTATCAATTGGAGATAATAAATCTTTTGCAAATTTTTCAGAAGCATAATCAATTGCTTGATATTTTTCTTTTTCTAATCTTTTTTTAATATTTTCAAAATCAGCATGAACTCTAAAATATTTGTCTTCTGCTTCTTTTACTTGTGATTCTAATTGTGCTATTTTTTCTTCTGCACTTAACTCTTTGTCCTGTGAAGTTGATTCTTCAACTACTTCTTCTGTTGTAGTTTCATCTTGAACTTCTTCATTCTGTGCTACTTCTTCATTTAATTCTTCTTTGTTTTCACTCAAAGTAATTCTCCTAAATCATACTAATTTTATTATAGAAATATTCGTAATCTTTTGATAATTCACCAACAACTAACATTTTAGTATCTTTATTTCCAACTTTACAGTTGTGACAGATACCTATATAGCCATTTGGAACAATATTATCAAAGTATAAACCTTCTTCAATTGAGTCTAAAACTTTCCCTTTTAAAAATGAAGTTATACTATCTTCATCAAAGTTATATCTAAGTGCTAAAGAGAAAAACTCTTTTGTATTGTAAATATGAAAATCTTTATTTTGTAAATGTTGACTAACTTTTTCATAAATTTCAAATGCTCCAACTTGTTTAGAAATATTTACAATATGTATTAACTCTAAACCAATCATATCACTTAAAAATCTATATAAAGCATCTGTAAACTTTACAGTTATTGCAAAAGTAGTAAACTCTAAAATCATATATCTATTTTCTACATTTAATATATCTTTTAATGTATCAGACTTTTGATCTTGAATAAATACTGATAAACCTATTTCATTAGATAAATACGCAATTGCTTTTTCATCAACAAAATCAAGTTTAAAATTTAATTTATTTGCCCAATATTGTTTTAAAGCTTCAGTTGTGGGTGTTCTTCCTGAACTTACATGTTCTTGAGCAAGAAAACCTTCATCCCCTAACTTTTTAAAGTAACCTCTAATAGTTGCAGGAGAATATGTAATATCATACATAGACTTTAATTGAGAAGAACCAATAGGCTCTAAATGCTCAATATAAGCTTTAATAATTGAATGTAATAAAAACTCTTTTTTAGTCAATCATTTCATAATCACTTTTTTGTTTTTAGCACTTATAATCTTAAACTGCTAAAAATATTATACTATATGAGTCATCAAATGTCAAGTTGTTTTTAGCAAAAGGTATATAAAAGTGCTAATTTACTTTTTTCATCTTTTTTAATTTATTATTTTCTAACAATTTTAGGAATACAATACATCAGAATTTTATAAAGGATCGTAAATGTACGAAAAAATTGATGAACAGTTTGCAAGTGATAACTATTCACAGATTTGTCCTGAAGTATTAGAAAAGATTGTCGAATTAAATCAAGACAATGCACAAGCCTATGGAAATGATTACTATACAAAATATGCAGCAGATAAATTAAGAGAACTCTTTGAAACTGATTGTGAAATATTTTTTGTATTTAATGGTACTGCAGCAAACTCTCTTAGTCTTGCAGCATTGTGTAATTCATACCATAGTATTATCTGTAGTGAAGTTGCTCACATAGAAACAGATGAATGTGGTGCACCAGAATTCTTTTCAAATGGTTCAAAACTGTTATTGGCAAAAACACCTGATGGAAAATTAAAACCAAGTGATATTGTTCATCTTGCAACAAAAAGAGATGATATTCACTACCCAAAACCAAAAGTTATATCTATCACTCAATCGACAGAATTGGGTACGGTATATAGTATTGAAGAGTTAAAAGAGATAAAAAAAGTTGCAAATGAACATAATCTACTTATTCAAATGGATGGAGCAAGATTTGCAAATGCAGTTACATCTTTAAATTGTACTCCAGCTGAGATTACTTGGAAGGTAGGAGTAGATGTACTTTGTTTCTCTGGAACTAAAAATGGAATGGCAATGGGTGAAATTGTTATATTCTTTGATAGAAAACTAGCAGAGGATTTTGATTATAGATGTAAACAAGCAGGACAATTAGCATCAAAAATGAAATTTATCTCAGCACAATGGATTGCATTACTCGAAAATAACTTATGGAAAAGAAATGCTACACATGCAAATGATATGGCAAAATATTTTGAAAAACAACTTTTCTCTATAAAAAATATTCAAATTAAATTTCCTGTTCAATCAAATAGTGTTTTTATAGAAGCACCTATAAAAGTTTTAGAAGAAATTAAAAGAAAAATTGGATTTTTTATAGTTTTATTGGAGCAGGTGGAGCAAGATTTGTTTTTCTTGGAATTCAACAAAAGAGAGAATTGATAAATTAATTCTCGATTTAAAAAATATTTCATCTATATCTTAACGCCATTTATCAACTAGTTATATAATAAAATATAGCTAGTTGCATCATCAATAAATAATTTAAAAACACCTAAATTAGTTTTCTTCTTTAAGTTTCAATAAATTTTTTATATGTTAAATTGTCACATAAATTGTAACTTTTATGCAATTTTCATGTAATTTTATAAAACTAATATAATATACTTACTTATATTGTAAATGAAATATGTTACAATGTAATTGTATTATTTTAGATTTATCTAAATTAAACTTAACCAACTTCAAGGAGAAAATATGAAAAAAATCGCTAGCGCTGCTTTAATTACAGCATTAACTATTCCAGCATTTGCTGCTGAATTCATCACAATTGGAACGGGAAGTGTAACAGGAACTTACTATCCAACAGGTGGTGCAGTATGTAGACTTGTAAATAAATACAAGAAAGAGACTAAGATTAGATGTTCTGTTGAATCTACAGGTGGTTCAGAATACAATATTAACACTATTAAAAATGGTGAGTTAGATTTTGGTATTGCTCAATCTGATGTTGTATATAACATGGCTAATGGTCTAAAAAAATATAAAGGTAAACAAGTTAAAAAACTTAGATCTGTTATGGCTATTTACCCTGAGTTATTTACAGTTGTTACAAGAAAAGAAGCTGGAATTAAAAGTATTAAAGATATTAAAGGTAAAAGAATCAATGTTGGTAACCCAGGAAGTGGTCATGCGTCTACTGCAGCAACATTATTCCCATACTTAGGTATGTCTAAAAAAGACTTAGGATTTGCAGGAGTTCTTAAAGCTGGTGAATCTCCAGATGCATTAAGAGATAACAAAGTTGATGGTTATTTCTATATGGTAGGTCATCCAACTGCAAATATCAAGGATGCTTCAAACTCTGTTGACGTAGCAATTACACCAGTAGTTGGTCCAGAAGTTGATAAAATGATTAAAGATAACCCATATTTTGCAAAAGCTGATGTTCCAGCAGGATTATATAAAGGAATTGATAAACCTGTTCCAACATTTGGTGTAAAAGCTGTATTAGTAACAAGTACTGATGTAAGTGATAAAGCTGTTTATACTTTAGTTAAAGCTATCTTAGAAAACTTTGACGCGTTTAAAAAGTTACACCCTGCGTATGCAAATATTACTAAAGAATCATTACTTGATGGTTTAAGTGCTCCTCAACATGAAGGTGCAAAAAAGTACTTTAAAGAAGCTGGATTATTATAATCCAATAAATTTCAAAGGCATTACGCCTTTGAAATATTTTATTAGATGTCTTTTAAAATTATAAATGAGATTTAATAAAATGAATCAACCATTTTAAGGAACCTACAATGGCTATTTACGAAGAAAAACCACACACACTTGACGAACTAGAACAAGAACAAATAGATGAAGCAGAAAATGTCCTAAATGAATTAGAAGGACAAAGAGTCTTTGGAAAAGAGCATTATGAATTTTGGATGATTTCAGTTATTGCACTTTTATGGTCTTTATTTCAATTATATATTGTTATTGAACCAACAAACTCAACTATCTCTAGATCAATTCACTTATCATTTGCATTAACTCTTGCATTTATGATTTATCCAATGATGAAAAAACCATACTTTTTAACAAAAATTAGGTGGTTTGGTTATATGTTTGCGTTAATTGGATTATGTACAGCAGGATATATTGCTTATGCTTTTGAAGAATTAGCAGAAAGACCTGGCGATTATCTACAAATTGATATAATAATTGCACTTATTGGTATTGTAATTTTATTAGAAGCAGGAAGAAGAGTATTAGGTCTTGCATTATCAATTATTGCAATTGTATTTATCTCTTATGATATGCTAGGTCCTTATATGCCGGAAATGATTATTCATAAAGGTGCATCTTTAAATAAACTTGCAGGACATATGTTTTTAACAACTGAAGGTATATTTGGTGTTCCTCTTGGAGTATCAACTGGATTTGTATTCTTATTTGTACTTTTTGGTTCACTATTAGACAAGGCAGGAGCTGGAGAATATTTTATTAATTTAGCATTTGCCCTTTTAGGTAAATTTAGAGGTGGTCCAGCAAAGGCTTCTGTTGTTGCATCTGGGTTTACTGGTATTATGTCTGGTTCTTCTATTGCAAATACTGTTACAACTGGTACTTTTACAATTCCACTTATGAAAAGAACAGGATTTAGACCAGAACAAGC
>LLEJ01000072.1_pt1 | contig 13906 bp, 17 predicted proteins | sample 595831 | NCBI WGS metagenome assembly LLEJ01 (sample SAMN02919310, study PRJNA255460) | bioreactor metagenome | biome: chemostat; feature: culture 2011_10.1; material: sediment; isolation source: day101 10degC chemostat 2011 inoculated with Wadden Sea sediment taken from... | place: Germany: Bremen... | reverse complement strand
TTTGTTTTCTCTTGCAAATTTTATATACTCATGTGATACGGTTTTTAGTCTATCAATTAGTGGTATGGTTTGAACTTTTAAAGGAGGGGATAGATGATTGTCAAATTTTATAAAACCTTCTAAAATCATCACTTCGATTAATTCTTCTCTTGAACTAAAGTGGGTGTATATAGCTGATCTTGAAGTTCCTGTTATATCTGATAATATTTTTAATGTTAATTTATCAATATCACTTGTTTCTATAAACTCAAAAGCAATTTTTAAAATGGTCTCTTTTAAATTACCATGGTGGTATTTATCTTTTATCATAGGTATAGTATATCAGATTTTAAATATAATTTATTTAATCTGAACACTGTTAAGATTAAATGTGTTATTATTTTATAATATAAAATTTTTGGAGAATATTATGGATATACGACAAGTTTCAAACAAAGAAAAATATGATTTAGCTGCTTCAATTTATGATGTAATCGCTTATTTAATGAGTTTAGGCCAAGCAAAAAAATATATATAAAGAGATTGCAAAAAAATATTGATGTACCAAAAGAGGGAACAATAGTAGAGTTAGGGTGTGGTCCAGCTTCTGTAATCCCTAGTATATTAAATGAAGTTGATAGTTCTATTGATATTATAGGTATTGACTTTTCATCAGCTATGATCGATATAGCAAATAGAAAAAAGAAAAGTAATGATTGGCAAAATGTAGAATTTAGATGTATGGATATGTATGAGTTCATGCCTGATAAAAAAGTTGATACTGTTGTATTTTGTCTAGCTTTAACTGCAATGCCTGAGTATGAAAAAGCTATAGAAAAAGCACTAGATATTTTAAAACCAGAGGGGCAACTATTGATTATAGATTCTATACCGTTACAGAGTAAGTGGTATCATTTTTTTACTAATATTTATATCTCTTTTAAGTCTTTAATTGTAGGAGCGAAACCAGTTGGAAAGATATTAGAATTTATAGATGAAAATACTATAAATATGAAAACTAAAGAGATGGTTTCTGGAGTTTATATTTTGGTTGATTGCAAAAATAAATAAGGTGAAAAATAGATTTGGAAAAAGAAGATGGTCTTTTCATGATGAAAGTGACGATGTTAAACATCTTGGATTTGAAAAAGATGAGATGTGTAGTTATTTGTTAAATGCAAATTTAAAAATACTCTAGTTTCGATACCTTACTTTGATTTTATTACCAATAAACTTTGGTTTTGTATCTAAAATATTGAGGTCTAAGAAGGCTTTAATCCCTGCTAGAACTTCTCTAGCTTCCATTCTTTTTGCAGCATTGGTACCTTTGATATCACGTGCTGCAAAACCAATAGCTTTGTGGCCTTTTTCTTCTGCAATATATAGAGCTCTTTTCAAATGGAACTCTTGTGAAACAATAATATAATCATCTAAATCAAAGACCTCTTTAGCTCTTACAATAGAATCAAAAGTTCTAAATCCTGCATGGTCTTTAGTTATATATTTAGCTGGGATGCCTTTTTTTACTAAGTCTTTAAACATGGTTGTTGTTTCATCATAATATTTAGTTCCATTATCACCAGATACAACAACAGCATCAATCTTTTTTGCTTTCCATAGTTTTATTACGGCTTCTATTCTATATGTATAAAAATAGTTTTGTTTACCTTTTTTTACATATTTAGCAGTACCTAAAAGTAAAGCAGCTCTTTTTTTAGGTACTTTATTTATATCTTTATAAATAAAATCATCGAAATTACTATTTTCTGCATTAAGATTTGTAAGGTTAAGAAGGCCTATAAAGAGTAAAGACTTGTAAATAAATTTCATGGCCTAATTATATAGTTTATATAAAAAGTTAGGCTTAAATTTTATTTTAAAAATAAAAAAGAATTAACAAAATCTACACATAAAACTAATAAAATAGGAAATCAATCAAATAGGAAAATTTTATGAAAAATGTAATTAAATTAATTCTTACTTCTTTAATTTTTATATCATCGTTATATGCAATGGATTATTCGCATGGTGAAGTAAAATTAGTTGATGGTAAAGAGTTAGCTTGGGATAGTAAAGATAAAAGTTTTGTAGGACTTGAAGAGTTCTGGCGTAATTATGCAAAAAGAAGTGGCGGTTTAACTTGGGGACAAAGTAAAGAGTATCCACCTTACAATGATGTAAAAGAGTTTGATTTGTTTATGGTTGAACTAGATAGTGGTATTTGTTTAATGGAATTTTATCATGACAGATGGCGAAGAGCAAATGATGTAAGACGTTGGGATAATACATTTAATAGTTTTAGTGGATGTTCTAATGTTTTTGATTAGATGATGAATTTTCTATTTATATAAATAAAAATAAGCACTTTGTGTAAACGAGTGCTAAATTTCTAAATTTTATAAACACGGTAATATCGGCATTTATTAGCACTTATGAATCTATATTGCTAATTTATTTAGCACTTTTGCTTGACAAGTGCTAAATAATATTGTTATACTTTCAATACTTGATGAGATAAAGGTCAAGAAAATTTAAAAAATTTAGGAGTATGAAATGTTAGTTACAGGATTTGACCCATTTAAACAAATGCGAGAAATAGAAAAGAGTTTATATACATATCCAACTACAAATGAAGCTGTAAGTGGATTTGTTCCAATTGTAAATACAAGAGAAGGTGAAGCAGCATATCATATCGATGTTGATCTACCAGGAGTTAAAAAAGAAGATATCAAGGTTGATATGAATAATGATCTATTAATTATTTCAGGTGAAAGAAAACAAAAGATGAAATAAAAGAAGATGATTATTATAAATTGGAAACTACATTTGGGAAGTTTTCAAGAAGTTTTAACCTACCAGAAAATGTAGATGTGGAAAATATTGAAGCAAGGAGTGATAATGGTGTTTTGGAAGTAGTTATTCCAAAATTAAAAGAAGAAAAATTAAAAAAGTATAGAAATTAAATAAGAGGAGTTTTTCTTACTCCTCTTTAAAAGGAGGTAAGTAATGAATAACAGTGAGCAAAGAAGTAGTGACCATATAACTATGGGTATATGTATTTTTTCAATTGTAATAGTTTTATTTAGTATACCACATTAGTTTCTTTTGAAAATATTTTTTATTTTTTATTTAATGAGAGTAACCCTAGCCTCATTCCACTATAACGCATTATTTTTGCTGCTTCTTTCCACTGTTGTTTTTCATAACATGGCGTCGGGCAAGTCCTACATCTAGGTTTTATATCATGTGGACATTCTAATAATCTATCAAAAGAATAATTTATTTTTCTAAGACATTCAGGGCATAAATTTAACTCTAACTTTATCTCTTCATTTTTATAGTTAAATGTTTTTATAATGCATTCTTGATCTACATCTTTTTCTTTACAATAGACTTCAAAAAACTTTTTTAAAGTATTAATTTCTTCTTTAAACTTTAGTATTTCCATAATTAAAAAGTTACTCTTTTATTTTAAATTTCATTTTATCATTTTTGTATAAAATTTTTAATAATACATTGATGTTTATCAAGAAAAGAGAAATTATGAATTTAAAAGAGTTTTATTTTTTTAGTACCTTGGATGCAAAAGAAATAGAAGAGTTAGAAAAGATATCTATATTAAAAAAATATTCGAAGAATGAAATTCTTTTTTATAGAGGGGATGAATCAAAGTATTTATACCTGTTAATTAGTGGTGTAGTGAAGCTTTATAAGCATGATTATAAAGATAATGAGATTATTATTCACAATATAAATGCGCCTTCTTTTATTGCAGAAATTGCAAACTATGAAGAGACACCTTTCCCTGCAAATTGCTCTTTTGAAACAGAATCTGAAGTTATTTTGATAGATTATGAAAAATTTAGAGATAACTTTTTACATAAAAAAGAGATATCAACACTTTTTATTAAATCACTTAGTAAAAAAATAAAATATTTAGAGAGTTTTATTCACACAAATATGACTATTGATATAAATGCAAAAGTTGCAAAATTTATATATGATAATGAAGCATCGTTAAGCAGTTTAAAGCAAGTAAAAATTGCGGAAACTTTAAATATACGAGAAGAAACACTTTCACGAAAAATTACAAAACTTATCAAAGATGGAATAATTGAGAAAGAAAAAAGAAATATTAAAATAGTAGATCGCCAAAAACTATTAAATCAATTTTTATAAAATGATCTTTTAATCTAAAAAGATCATTCCTCTTCCTAGTTTTAAATGTCCTTTTTGCTCTAACTTTTTTAGATTTCTACTTACTGTTTCTCTAGTAACGCCAATAATACATGCTATGTTTTCATGGGTGATTTTAATTTTATCAATACCTTGTACATATAACCAGTTTAAGAGTTGTTGTTCAATATTTGAAAACTTTATATTAGTTAGAAGATTTATAAGTGCAGTTATTCTTTTATTTACATCATTCATTTTAAATTCTCTAAAAGATGAAGAGTTTTCTATTAGCCAAAGAAGAGTTTCTCTAGGTAGTAACCAGCCTTCAATAGGTGTGACTGTAATTGCATTTGCTAATGCAGGTTGAGAAGATATTGTACTGAATAAATTTACAACACATTGACTTCCAGCTTTTAATTCATATAAAGTCATCTCTTCTGAACTTAATTCTCTTGGTTGAATATATATTTTTATACTACCACTTTTTAGAAAAAGGATATCATCACAGACATCTCCTACATAATATAATATTTTTTCACTTGGAAGAATGACTTTTCTAGATTCTTTAGAAATTTTTTCTTTTTCTTTAGGAGTTAAATTACTAAAACAATGATAATCAAAAAGTTCCATAAATTTCCTTTAGTGCGGGCAAAGCCCGCGTTCTTTAAAATGATAAAGTTTGTGTTGATGGTGCAAGTAAAGCTCCTGCTACATCACCTGGAGATACTATTTTAACACCTTCTATTACATCAGATTGTTTAATCTCAGCATATTTTGCACACATACCACAAAGCATAACTTTTCCACCATTTTTTGATAAACCAATTAACATCTCTTTAACTGATTTTCCAGTTGGTCCAAATGCTTCTTGTTTACCTTTTTTCAGAGCTAACTTTGCAGCTTCTGCTCCAATAAGGATTGTTGTATTTACACCAGCACTTTGAAAAGCATTTGATACAGCTACACCCATACCTGATACTTTCAGGCTATCTGATGTAATTGTTACAAAAAGGTTTTTATATCCTTCTGAAGCATAAGCTCCTACTGTTAAGAATAACATCATAAACGCACTTGCAATTTTTTTGTTTAGTTTCATTTTTTCTCCTTTTATGTTAATTGCAAGGGAATTATAAGAGATTGAAAAAATTTCTTCTGTGATAGCTATCACATAAAACTATTTTTCTTTTATTTACAATTTGCTCATAAGTTTAATAAAAAGGATAAGAAATGGTAAAGAAATTACTATTAATTGTATGTCTAGGATATACGCTTTTTGCAAGTGATATACAAAAAGGTGAAACTTACTATTCATTTTTACTAGAGGATAGTTTAAAGTATGATGCAAAAAGCTTTGCAAAAAAACATACTATAAAAGAGTGGGATGAGATGTTTAAAGATGAAGGATATCTTTTAAAACAGGAGTTGTTAAAAGAAAATTCTGAATTATCAGAGATATTAAAAGAGAGAAGTTTTAATGAATCACTGGATTATTTAAAAACATATGTAAAAACTAATGCATTAGATGCAAGAGTTTTTCCAACTTGCGAATAAGGAGTGAAAATGAAAAGAAGAGAGTTTATAAAATACTCTGCAATAAGTGCAGCGTTATTAAATAGTACAGATAGTGTAGCAAAGGGAAAATTTGAATGTCAATATAATCCTGAGAATGACTTGATTAATAAAAGTACAAATATAGCTATTTGTGGAGGAGGTTATGCCGGGTTGAGTATTGCAAAGTTTTTAAAAGAACTTAATCCAGAGTTAGAAGTAACTGTTATTGAACAAAAACAAAATTTTATTTCTTGTCCTTACAGTAACTTATGGCTTGGAGGAATTTCTGATGTTAGTTTTGAAGATTTAAATTTTGACTATTTTAGTGCGGTGAATAAATATAAGTACTCCTTTGTAAATGAAAAGATTGTTAAGATAAAGAGAGATGAAAAATCAATATATACAACAAAAACAAAAGTAAAGTATGATTATATGATTATGGCTTGTGGAATTGATTATGATTATACTAAGTTGTATGATAGTGATATTTCAAAAGCTCAAAAATCAAGACAAATGACCCCCGCTGGATTAAAACCTGGAAGTGAGCATTTAGCTTTAAAAAGAATGATTAAAAACTTCAAAGGGGGAGATTTTGTTATCTCAATTCCTTCTTCTTCATATAGATGTCCTCCTGCTCCTTATGAAAGAGCTTGTATGATTGCAAACTATTTTAAGCAAAATGGTATTGCTGGAAGAGTTGTTATCTTAGACCCTAGAAAGAAGCCTGCTGCTAAGGCTTCAAAGTTTTTAAAAGCATTTAATAAATATTATTCAGATTTTATAGATTATAGAAGTTTAACAAATTTTAAAGATATTGATTTTGATAAAAAGACTATTTTTGTAGAGAGGTTTGATAAAAAAGAATTGAAATATAAAATCTCAGAAGTTAAATATGAAGAGGCCTCAATAATTCCTCCAAATAAAGCAAACTCTTTAGTAAATATTGCAAATTTAGAGTTGTACGAAAATGCTTGGGCGAAACTTCGAAAGCCAACATTTAGGTCAGTAAGTGATGAAGATGTTTATGTAATAGGAGATGCACAAGGAGAATATCCATATCCTAAAAGTGCATATATGGCAAACTCTTGTGCCTATATAGTTGCAAAGGAAATTGTTGCAAGGTATAAAAATGAAATATTTGATTATAAGAAGAATATGCCTAGTAATATCTGTTATTCAATGCTTACAAATAAAGATGCAGTATTTGTTTCACATACTTATAAATATAAGGACAGTGTTAAAGTGAGTTCTCATCTCTCCCCTATTAATGAAGATGCAACAAAAGCAACTAAGTTATGGTATGAAAACTTTACAAAGGATATATTTGGACTCTTATAGAGTTCGAATATTTAGGGTGTTTATATGAAACTTATAAAATGTAACCCAACAAAAAGAGGAATATTTTTAAGACTCTTTTTTTCTTTTGTATTTATATTATATGGTGTGATAAATTTAAATTATATTGTACTGTTTATAGGATGTATTCCTATTGTTAGATTAAGCCTATATTTTATTGAAAAAAGAAAATCTTCATAATATAAGAGCTTTATGCTCTTATGTGATTCTCCTCACATAAAAAAACTTTTTGAAATATTAGAATTATTTTTAAAAGGAGAAGAAATGAAATATTCAATTTTAATTATACTGTTAGTAGGGTCGTTGTTTGCAGATGAGAAGCTACTTCAAAGTGCGCTTTATTATGGTTTAAAACCTGTACCAAAGGATTTAAAATCACTAAGAGAGGAACTCAATATGAAGAAAGAGGAACTCTCACATACAAAAGTTGCCTTAGGCAAAAAACTATTTTTTGATAAGAGTTTATCTTTAGGAAAAGACATAAGCTGTGCTTCTTGCCATAGTTTTAAAAAAGGTGGTGCAGATGGACTTTCAACTGCAGTGGGACATAACAAACAAGAGAATCCTTTCCATCTAAATACTCCCACAGTATTAAATTCCGCATTTTCAAAACAGTACTTTTGGAATGGACGAAGTAAAGATTTACAAGATCAAGCAAAAGGTCCACTACAAGCTAAATTTGAGATGTCAATTACTCCAGAGCTTGCAGTAGAAAGAATAGAAGAGAATAAAGATTATGAAGAGTTGTTTAAAAAAGCTTTTGGAAATAAAGAGATTACTTTTGAGAAAATTGCAAAAGCTATTTCAATATATGAGAAGACATTACTTACAAGAGGTAGATATGATAAGTTTTTAGAAGGTGATTTAACTGCTTTAACTAAAAAAGAAAAAGAAGGCTTGCATCTATTTATAACAAAGAGTTGTGTAGGTTGTCACAATGGTATAGCTTTAGGAGGACAAGAACTTAAAAAGTTTCCTTTAGTTCATCATAGAATTTGGAGTATGCATAATATAGAGGAAGTTAAAGATTTAAAGAAAAGATACAATGCTTTTTTATCAAAGCTTGAAGAAAACAAAAAGTATTTTGATATGAGTTTTAAAAGTGATAAAACTTTAGCATCATTTTTAGAAAAGAATTTAGGAAAAGAAGACTTACATGCAATAAGCGAAGGTTTTTTTCACCTTTTCCCAAAACAAAAAGCATATAAAAAGATAGTCACAACTTCTTGTAACTCTTGTCATAATGGGAAAAATAACAGTGTTAAAAAAGAGCTTCTAGCAAATATTGTTTTTCCTTTCGAAAATAAAGGAAAATTCTTAGGAAAAGATGACCCAGATAGATTTTTTAGAGTGCCATTACTTAGAAATGTTGTAAGTACATATCCATATTTTCATAATGGTGGAATAGAAGAGTTAGAAGATGCTATAAAGCTTATGGTAAAACATCAACATAGAACTAAAATAAGTGATGATGAGATTAAAAAAATAGTTGCATTTTTAGAAGCTGTGAATGGGGAGATTGTGGAATATGTAAATAATTAAAAAAAGCAATCCTAAAATAGGATTGCTTTTTCAAGAGTTGTTTTCTTTTAGTGGATATATTGAATCTACTTCAACAATAGTATCATATGGTAAACCAACTTTTTCGTGTACTCTAAATACAGCTTCTTCACTCTCTGCCATATTAAAACAGAAAGCTTTACCTTCAGAGTTTCCTACATGTGTTTTTACAGAAATAACACCTTCTTCTTCACAAGCTTTTGCGTAAGCTTTATAAAATTCATCTAATTCACTTTGTTTTATTCCTTCTGGAAAAGTACCTGTTCTTGAATCATGTGTGTCCATGAAGTATTTCATTTTTCCCATCTTTTATCCTTTTATTTTGTTTTGATGAAAACATCATAAAAAGATTATCTAAAGGATAAAAAAATGAATGTGATTAGAATCACATAGGAGTAAGAGTTATATTAGTAATCTCAGAACTTGCACCTAGTCTCATAGGTGGTCCCCAAAATCCTGTTCCTTTGTTTACATATATTTGAGTGTTTTCATTATGTTGATGTAGACCTTTTACATATGGTTGTGCAAGTTTAACTAAAAGGTTAAATGGTACTATTTGTCCTCCATGAGTATGTCCCGAGAGTACTAAATCAACATCTTTTACTTCTTCTATAAATCTTGGTTGGTGAGCTAAGAGTACAATAGGATATTCATCTGTTCCTATAAGAGCTTTGTATAAATCAGGTTTATAACTTTCTACACGGTAACCCATAACATCATATACTCCAGCAAGGAAGAAACCTTTTCCTTCTTCTCCAATATATACATTTTCATTTTCGAGAGTTTTGATATTTAATGTATTTACATAATCTATAATTGAGGTAACACCGTGAAAGTATTCGTGGTTTCCTACAATAAAATAGTTACCATATTTAGATTTTAGATTTTTCAGTTCATCAAGGGCTTCTTTTGCATATTCTAATTTTGTATCAACCATATCCCCTGTTATAACAATAATATCTGGATTTAAAGTATTAACTTGATCTACTAAATCAGAGATAAAGTTTTTATCAATAAGTCCTCCAATATGGATATCACTTAACTGAACTATGCTGTATGATTGTTTTAAGTTTCTTATTCTTATATCTACTTCTTCAATCTCAATATGTCTTGCGTTGTACATAGCTTTTGCATTAATTGAACCTGCAACAGCGATTGAGCTTATATCTAGAGTTTTTTTGAAAAAAGTTCTTCGTTTTTCATTAATAGGAATAACATTTAAAATTCTTGAAGAGAACTCATAAAATATTGTGGCTACAAAAAGTACAAAAATTACACCTATTGGTATTGATAATAAAAAGTAAGCCCAGTTAGGGATAGTTGGATTATATCGTACAAACATATATCCTGCCACGCCTAAAAGATTTATAGCTAAAAATATATTTATAAAAAGCTTTGTTCTTTTAGAAAAGTGTAGTTTTCTTACAAACCTTCTTGAAATAAGAAGTGTAAGTAAAGTCATAACCGTAAAAAAAATTGTTGCAAATATTAAAAATCTCATTGGGGATTATACAAAACTATTTTTAACGAATAATTAATAAAAAACTCTAATTATTTAGATAGATTTTTTTAAAGCTTTAAGTAAATTATCTATATCTTCAATAGTTTGAGAATAATGAATAGAAATACGTAACCATCCTGGTTTATCTTCAAAAGATTCTTTATCTTCTATTCCCAATAAATCATGTCCATAAGGCCCTGCACATGAACATCCCGCTCGTGTTTGTATTCCACCATTTTTAGATAGGCTTTCACAAATATCGTAAGGATTAAGTTCACCAATATTAAAAGATACTATTCCAATATTATGTGAGTTTCTATTTCCATAAATAGTAATATCTTTTATAGAAGAAAGTTCGTCTAAAAAGTATTCTAGTAGTGTATCTTTTGTTTTTTTATAAAGTTAAAACCAATTTCATTTCTAAGTTGATATGCAAGAGCTGCACGGATTAGTTGTAGTATTCCAGGAGTACCTGCTGTTTCTCTTGTAATAATATCTTCTTCATATTCTTGAACTTCATTATTTACATAAACAACTGTTCCTCCACCTGCAAAAGTAGGTGAGATTTCTGTATCTACTAAATCATTTTTAATAATCAATAAGCCACAACTTCCAGGACCTCCAAGTAATTTATGAGGAGATATAAAAAGTGCATCATAATATTTACACTCTATATTCATATATGGAGAGCTAGCAGCTGCATCAAAACAAACGCTAGCACCATACTTTCTTAATATATTAGATACTTCTTTATAACATGTAATAATTCCAGTTACATTAGATGCTATACAGAAACTTCCAATAACTTCTCTATGTCTATTTTCTTTTAAAATATCTTCAAGTTCTTCTAAATTTATTAAGCCATCATTTTTAAGTGTTACTCTTTTTATTTCACAAAATGCTTCTCTATAACTAACTTCATTTGAGTGATGTTCGTAAGGTCCTACAATTACTAAAGGCATATCTTCTTTTGCTACAGATATGTTATATCTTTTTTTAGTCGCAGGTGGAATATATAGACCCATAATTTCTTGAAACTTTTTAATTGCAGCAGTTGCCCCACATCCTGTCGGAATGATTGAGAATTTATCACAGACGTCAAGTGATTTATATAAACTTTCTATTGCTTCATTGTAATATGAATTTGTTATATCTGCATTAGTTGATTCTTTAGAGTGAGTATTTGCGTATGTTTCTAACACATCTCTTAATCTATTCTCTATTTGTCTAAATGCAAGCCCTGAGGCAGTATAATCAAAATACTCTCTTTTACTTTTTCCAATAGTGTTATATCTAATAAAATCTAAGGTATTTGTATTTTTGTCAAAAAATGGTCTAAATATGTCTTTTTTCATTTTATAATAGTAGCTTATTTTAATTATATGTTTTATTAATCATTTAAGAAGAAAGGGATAATCCTTTTCTCCTTAAGCGATTTTTGTAAGTAAAAAATCTTGAAGTGTTTTAGCTTCTGAGTTAAGATATTCATTGATTATATTTTCAATAGTTTCATTTACATCTTCTACTGCAACTTTAATTCCAGTTTTTTGAGCAAATTGTGATTTTTCACCTTCTAAGAAACCATTAACTAATAATTCATATCCTACAACAGATGCTCCGTCTTTTTTAACTTTAGTACCCATAAGTCCAAAATCAACAATATGCGGATGCGCACATGAATTTGGACAACCATTTACAGATATTGAAACTCTTTCTTTAAAATCTGGAAACTTATCTTCAAGATATTCAACAAGGTTTTTAGATACACCTTTAGTCTCAGAAATTGCAAATTTACAAAAATCTAATCCAGTACAAGCTTGTGTTTTTGCTCTGAAATTTGAAGGAAATGCTAAAATATTTACTTCTGTTAAATCTTTTGCAAAGCTTTCACTATCTTTTGTTGGTGCATCAATTATTATGATATTTTGAGTAACAGTAGTTTTTAAACTTGTAGTATTGTATTTTTCAAAAAGAGTGATTAGGTTATTTAATCCATTAACTCCAATATGTCCTGAGTTTAAAGAACATCCAATAAAACTTTTACCTTTTTCTTTACTCTCATGAATACCAAAGTGGTCTCTTTGTTTTGAGTGAGTATATACTAGTTCATTTGCATCTTTCATTTTAAATGTAACTGCTGCATGAACTTCTTCTATAAACTTTTCAATGCCCCAAAAATCAATTAAATGTCCAAGTCTTGCTCTGTTTCTTTTTTCTCTAAATCCATGGTCTCTATAGATTTTTGTAATAGCTCTTGTAAGTGGTATTACTTGTGATGGTGTTACATATCCAATATGAGTTGCAACTCTTTTATTTGAAGCTAATCCCCCACCTACACTTACTGCAAACTGTACTTTTCCATTATCTGTTTTAATTGCATTAAAACTTAAATCTTGAATTTCGTGATTTGTACAGTTTTTAGAACAACCATTTACTCCAACTTTATATTTTCTTGGAAGGTTAGAAAAGTTTCTATTACCTTTAAATAAAGCATTTAATTTTTCAGTAATATCTCTTACATCAGCAATTTCATCATGGTCAATACCATTTACAGGACATGAGATTACATTTCTTGGAACATCTCCTGCTGCAAAGATTGTACATAATCCTACAGTATCAAGAAGTCTAAATATCTCTGGTAAATCAATAACTCTAATATAGTGAAATTGAATATCTTGTCTAGTAGTAAAATCAGCAGTTCCTCTTGCATAATTCTCAGAGATTTGAGCAAGAATTTTTAACTGTGGAAGTGTTAACAAACCACTTTCAAGTTTTACTCTAAGCATGAAGTATAAAGTAGGGTCATTTTCATCTTGAAGATTTCTATTTTGTGTATAAAGTCCATACCACTTAAGTCTATCTATATCTTCAGGATGAACTGCTTCACCTGTTACAGCATAAAGATAGATGTCTTGAAGTACATCAAGACCATCCTTTTCTACCTTTATTCTTTCTACTCTTTGAGATTTTGTCTCTTTTGCCATAATTTATCCTAGAATTTCTTTACAATCCCACTCAGGGAAACTTTTTCTAATATATGCATTTAGTTCAATTTCTGCTTTTGTATATTCTCTTACTTTTTGCTCTTCATTATTAGATTCATTTGAAACAGAAGAAACAATCATACCTGCACCTACCGTTGAATTTGTATATCTATCAATGATAATAAAACTTCCTGTATGTCTATTTTCATAGTATGAATCAACAGCAATTTGTCTATCTAAAGATAGTGTACATTGTGCAATATCATTTAAATCTAACTCAGTTGCTTTTACTTCATCAAAAGTATTAATATCTTTTTTGTACTCTATTGATTTAAAAGTACCATTTATTACAGAAGTTGATCTTTTAATAATATAATTACTATTAAGTTCTAATTTCTTTTCATCCATCCAAACAACCATAACATTTAGTTTATTTGAAACCTGAGGAATAGAACAAGATTTTACAATCATATCTCCCCTAGAGATATCTATTTCATCTTTTAGTGTAATTGTTGTAGCCATAGGTGCAAAAGCAGTCTCTATAGTTTCTACAGTTTCATCTTTTCCTATAGGTCTTAAATCTTTAACTTCATTTGAAACTATTGATTTTACAACTGAAGTCTTTCTTGAAGGTAATACTGTAATTTCATCACCAACAGAGATGCTTCCACTTGCAATTGTTCCAGAGAAACCTCTAAAGTTAAGGTGTGGTCTGCTTACATACTGAACTGGTAACCTAAAATCATCATTTTCATCTTTATGAATAGCAACTGTATCTAGTAATTGCATAAGTGGTAAT
>LLEJ01000071.1_pt1 | contig 14136 bp, 11 predicted proteins | sample 595831 | NCBI WGS metagenome assembly LLEJ01 (sample SAMN02919310, study PRJNA255460) | bioreactor metagenome | biome: chemostat; feature: culture 2011_10.1; material: sediment; isolation source: day101 10degC chemostat 2011 inoculated with Wadden Sea sediment taken from... | place: Germany: Bremen... | reverse complement strand
CTGACGCATAAAAATCATCAATTGCAGATCTATATGCAAAAGCAGTAACGGCAGCATAATAAGGTGATTTTGTTCTACCTTCAATTTTAATTGAGTCAACAGTACCAGCTTCTAAAATTTCATCTACATGTGATGCTAAATTCATATCTTTTGCATTAAAAATATAAGTACCAACTCCTGGTTCTTCTTCTAATCTAAATAAAGAACTATGATCTTCATTTGCAGCATATAAAGTATATTCAAATCTACAATCATTTGCACAAGAACCTCTATTTGGAACTCTTCCCATTTGTACTGCACTTACTAAACAACGACCAGAATATGCAAAACACATTGAACCATGTACAAAAATTTCTATTTCCATATCTGGTAAATGTTTTTTTATTTCAGATACATCTTTTAAACTAATCTCACGTGCAGCAATAATTCTTCTTACACCCATGTCATAGTAAACTTGAGCATCAAGATAGTTCATAACATTTGCTTGTGTAGATAAATGAATTGGTATCTCTGGAGCTAATTCTCGACAAAGTCTTACTACTCCAGGAGCAGCAACAATAAGAGCATCAGGCTTTAATTCAGCCATATTTACAATATGTTTTTTTAATAAATCTATTTGTGAGTTAAAAGGGAAACCATTGATTGTTGCATACACTTTTTTTCCATGTGCATGTGCGTAATCAATTCCTTCTTTAAAAGATTCAAAAGTAAACTCTTTTCCACTTCTAATTCTTAAACTAAAATGACTAACTCCACCGTATACAGCATCTGCACCATATTTAAAAGCAATTTTTAATTTTTCTAAGTTTCCAGCAGGAGATAGTAGCTCTACTTGTTCATTTGTTTTCATAATTTTCCTTATGTGTTTACAAGACACAGTTTGATAATTTCGCAATTATATCAAATTTTTTTATATTTTAGGTTTTATCAAAATTTAGTTGATTTATATAAGTATTTGTAAGTATTTAAAATGAGAAGGAAAGCTTTTAAAAGCTTTCCCATTCATCATCGTCATTATTATTTGCAGTTATTGTTTGTGCTGCCACTGCAGGCTTGATTGGTTCAACCTTTTTTCTAGGTGCAGGAGTAACTGGTCTAGGTTTCTCTACAACAGGTTTAACAGGAGCAACAGTTGATCTTTCAAATTTAGGCTCTATTTTTAAAGGAGCTTTTATTTCAACACTTTTTACTTCACTTTCATAATTTTTACAATGGTCAACTTTAATTCTATCCATTGAGCTAAATAAACAAGCTGTACTCTCTTCTAATTTTTTAGAAATTGCTTCTAATTCAGGATTTGAAGCATTTTGAGCATTTTTATTTATGTACTCTTGAACAGTTTTATGAACACCTTCATGACACTCTTTCATTGAAGACCAATTTGAAGTTTTTGTAAATGACTCACCTGAATCTTCTTGTTTTGTAATCCATTTTCCAAAATCACATTCTGTACAAGATGTTACACTCCAAGTTGTATTTGAGCCAACTTTTGCAAAGTTATTGTTTTTAAATACTATATGGTCATTTTTTAATTTTGATATTTGGAATACTAAATCAATATCACAAATTTCCGTTTTCTTAGCTTCATCAAAACTAGCTCTATCTGCTATACTTAAAAGATCAGTAGATAATGTAGAAACTTCATTTGCTAAGTTACTTATTTGAGATGCAGAAGAAGCATTTACTTGAGTTGCTTGATCTAATGAGTTAATTACATCATTAATTTGAACGATCCCTGTCTCTTGCTCTTTACTTGCTCCTGTAACATCAGTAATAAGTTCAATAGTTTCACTAATTTTACTATTTAAATCAGTATAACCACCAATCATATTATCTGCAATCAATTTACCTTCATTTGCTTTAGATGTAGCATTTTCAACTATACCTTTAATCTCTTTTGCAGCCTCCGCAGATCTACTAGCTAGGTTTCTTACTTCTTGTGCAACAACAGCAAAGCCTTTTCCAGCTTCACCAGCAGTAGCAGCTTCAACAGCTGCATTTAAAGAAAGAATATTTGTTTGGAATGCAATTTGATCAATAACTGTAATTGCATCATTAATAGAATTAACTTGTGTATCAATATCTTCCATTGCTTTAGTTGTTTTAGAAGCTAAATCTTCTCCATCTTTAGCTGAAGTATTTAATTCATTTGCCAATGTAGACATTCTATCAACTTTTTCATTACTTGATTTAATAATTGATGTAATTTCTTCAACAGCTGCCGCAGTCTCTTCTAAAGACGCTGCTTGTTCATTTGCAGACGATGATAATTTACTTGATGATGAAGATAAAATATCAGTATCTTGATTTAACTTATCTCCACTTGTAGTAATCATTGATAAGAACTCTGAAACAGTTCCTCCAAGTTGTTTTGTACTTGTAAATATTGAACCTACAATACCATTTGATGTACTATGGCTACCTTCTGTTTTATAGTCAAAGTTTGAATTACCATATTCAATTAAAATTTTATTTATTTCTACTAGTTTTTCATTTGTACCGGAAATCATTGAATTAATAGAATCTCTTAGTTTCTGAACTAATGGATTAGAAGAATTTTGTTCAACTTTATACACATAGAATCCATTATTAACTTTTTGAATAACATCTTCAACTTCTGCAATAACTTTTGCATCTTCTGCATAACCATCTTGAAGCTTTTGAATATATCCATTAAATGTATCAACAACTTTTCCAATTTCATCATTAGATTTTTTTTCAATAATTTTATTACTTGAACTATCTCCTGCAACATCATTAATAGCTTCTATTAAATGATCCAATGGTGTAATAATTGTTCTTTTAATCAAGAATGAATAAATTAAATAAATAATAACAATACATACTAAAGTGAAAATTGCAATGAACATGATTATTTCATTAATCTCTTCAGCTGTTTGCTTTTCCATTCTTTTAATATTATCTTCGATATCATCTACATAAGCACCTGTTCCAATAATCCAGTCCCATTCGGCAAATCTTTGTACATAAGAAAATTTAGGCTGAGCATTTTCTTTTCCTGGTTTAGCCCATTTATATTTAACTAAACCACCTAAAGCACTCTTATTTGCAGTTTTTACAATATTTCTATATAAATAAACACCATCAGCATCTTTTAAATCAACTAAATTCTTTCCAGCTAAAGATGGTTTTATGGGATGCATTTTTACAACATGGTTAGAATCATTAATCCAAAAATATCCACTTTTACCATATCTCATATTAGAGATTGAAACTAAGGCATCCTTTTTTAAACCTTCAGATACATCTGAAACATATTCACCTGTACCAATTACCCAATTGTATGGCTTAAATAATTTTACAAAAGAAACTTTTTGTTGTGGATCATCAAAACCTGGTTTAGGCCATAAGTAATCTACAAAACCTTCACCTTTTGAATTTACAACATCAACAAATTCTTGGAAGAATTTTTTTCCACTCTTATCTTTTAATTCTGCTAAATTCTTACCATTTAAAGAAGGTTTTATTGGATGCATAATCATTCTTACATTAGTATCATTGATCCAAAAATATCCATTTTTACCATATCTTGTACCTTCTACAATACCTTTTAATCTTACTTTTAATTCATCTTCAGGAAGAACATCTTTATACTTTTTGTATTCAGATTCAACAATTGAGAAAATAAACTTAGCCTGAGATTTTAAATCCTCTTGAACTTCAATTTTAACTTTTTCTATTGCTGTTCTTTTATGAAAAGATTCTACTGTTTTCATAGCTAATGAAACATAGTTTTTCAATTCTGCTTCTTTATTGGCATAAGACTCTTTTTTAAAGTTTGCAATATTAGATTCAGAATGATTTTTTACTGAATAAATTGATTCTGTAGCTATTAGTATTGCGACCAATACAATTGCAACCAGAGAGATAATTAATAATTTTGCTTTTATAGATAAATTTGAGAACATAGCAAACTCCACATTTAGTTATTTTTATAAATTATATCTCTTATCTGTTTAAAAAGTCAATAGAAAACGTAAGTAACCTATAATTATTTTCTTATTTTAAGTTTTTATGATAAAATTTTACTTTATAGAAGGACCACCAATGATTAGGAACTTATTCAAAAAAATAACGGCCGATGACATTTTAGAAGAACTAATAAATAGTTCTTTTAAAGAGAGTAAGATTAAGTCTATGTTGCAACATATAAATGTTAATCATAAAAATCAAAACTTGCAAACTTTTTTACACTTGATTATTACAGAAAATCGTATAGAGTCTGTAAGATGGCTTTTAAAAAATGATATAAACTATAACGCATCAGATATTTTTGGAAATACTGCGATAATATTAGCATCAAAATATGGATATACTGACGCAATTGTTGAATTATTAAAAAAAGAAGATATAAATGTTGATTATGAAGACCATAACGGATATACAGCAATAGATTTTGCAATATTAAATAATCACTTTAATGCATATAAAAAAATTAAATCACGTATTCATGATATAAATAAAAGAAATAAAGAAAACTTAACAATACTTCATTTAGCTATCAAAGCTGAAAACTATAAAGTCATAGATGATCTATTTTCAGACCCAAATTTTAATATTAGCAACGAATTACTATTTTATCAATATTCATATATAAATAAAACTATGTTAAACAAAATTCTAAGTAAATTTGAAAACCTCAATATAAAAGACTCTTTAGAAAGAAATATTTTATTTTATGTAGTACAAAATGGTTCTGAATGTGAAGACATTTTCAACTCCTTGATTAGTAGAGATTTAGATATTGATTGTATAGATAAAAAAGGGAATAATGTACTTCTTCATTTGATAAAATTTATTTTAAAAAAAGAGAGTACTTTTATAGAAGAAGAACCAGAAGATTTACAAAGACATAAAAATGAAATTACGAATCTTATAAACTTCATACCAGTTATTTTAGAAAAAAACACTAATACTTTTATTTGTAATAATAAAGATGAAACAATATTATCACTACCTGCAAAAGCAAATAATCTTAATATTTTAAATACCTTATTTGAATATGAGGTACATATTGATATACAAAATAGAGATAAAGATACTGCATTAAGTACCATAATTACAAAAGGTATTAAATATTCTGAAATTATATATTTATTATTAGATTATGGAGCAAGTGCAAATATAAAAGATAAAAATGGTAGAACTGTTATTGAAAAACTAATAGATGCTATTCTAATTGTAAAAAATGGAAAAAAAGCAAAGAACTCTGAAAAAAGAGAATTAGATTTTAACACAGATTATAACGCCATATTAGAAGCTGTTCTATTTAATACTGATGTGAATTTGTCTTTACTAAATTCAAAAGAAGAACCTTATTTATTTGAAGCATTGAGATATGGAAATATAGATTTAGTAAAAGTCTTAGTTAAACATGGTGCAGATATAAATCAACCAGATATAGATAGTAATAATATTATTTATAAATATATGGAAGAGAATAAAAGTTTCAAAAAAGATGTCCAACAAAGAGAATATCAAAATAATTTACAAACAATTATTATGATGGGAGCAAACGTAAATGCAAAAGATTCTTATGGTGGAATAACTTTACATAAAGCTATACTAGATTGTGATATGCCAACAATAAAACTTCTTCTACACTCAGGTGCAGATATGCATGCAATTGATAATAAAGGAAGAAATATTGTTCATAATTCAATTTGGAAGAATAATATCAAAGTATTTAAACTTATTTATTCATACAATAAAACATTGTTAAATGAACCAGATAAATTTGGAGTATTAGCGATAAACTATGCAGCTTTTTTAGGATATACAACCTTAGTTTTAGAATTAATTGAATTAGGAACTTATATAAATAATCCATATAGAAAAAGTAAATACATTCTAAATTTCTTAAAAAAATTTCATAAAAACATAAAATCTCTTGAAGATGAAGCTAGAACAAAAGCTCAGAAAACTAAAATAAAAAATTTAATTGATAATATGAAAAAAGAGTTTGAAATAGAAAACTAACTCTTTCTTTCATTTAATAGATTTTTTGCAAAAGTATATGCATCATCAGTAATATTTTCACCACTAATCATTCTTGCTATTTCATCAATTCGTGATGTTTCATCAAGTTTTTTAACACTAGAAACCCCATCTTTTTTATCTACTAAAAAATGTTGTTGTGCAGTTGAAGTTAGTTGGGGTTGGTGAGAAATAGCAAATATTTGATAAGACTTTGATAATTTATTTAAAACTGTAGCAATAGCCGAACTCTCTTTTCCACTTAAATTTGCATCAATTTCATCTAAAAATAATATTCCATTTTCAATAATATCAAACTCACTAATTGAAGTTAATAACGCTAATCTAAGCCGGTTGAACTCTCCACTACTAATCGTTTCTAAATTAACACCATTTAATTCAAAAACTATTCCATCAATTCCATTTTTATCTAACTCTTTATCAACAAAATTTATTTTTGCATTAGAAAGATATAAATATTTCAAATAATGATTTATTTTTTCTTCTAAAATCTTTGAAGCATTTTTTTCTATATGTAGACAATTCTTTTGCAAAACTTTCAATCTCTTTTGATACTTTTAATAAGTTTTTTTCTAGTATCACTTTTTCAAAAGATATATTTTCATAAGATTCAAGTTCTTCTTCTTTTTGTTTTTTATAGTTTAAAGCTTCTTCAATAGAACCAAATCTTTTTTGCAAAGCAGATAATTTTTCTATCCTATCAAGTACATTTTCAATATCTAGTTCTTCCATTTCTAAAAGAGAATCATTAAACTTTTCAAAAATATTGTTAAGTTCATTTATAGCTTCATCAAAAAAAGCTGAATCCTCATCTAATAATTCTAAAGTAGAATTTGCAGCTGTAGTATAAGAAAAAAGAGGATTAGCTTTTTCCATAGCCTCTTGAATCTTTTCTTTTTTTGATAGTTTCTTTTTTATATCATTTAACTCTTCATATTCCCCTACTTGAGGATTAATAGATTTAATTTTTTCAATTTCAAATTTAGCAAATTCTTTTAAGTCTTCTAATTTAGATTCATCTTCTTTTATTTTTGTTAATTCTTTTTTTATCTCTTGTAGTTTTTTAAAAGTAGTATCATAGTTATCTTTTAATACTTTAAATTCTGAAGATTCTTTCATACAAAGAGAATCTAAGAAATCAAGTAACTTATTACTATCAAAATCACTTGTATCTTTTAAATGTAGATGTTTTATTAAACTTTTTGAAAATTGACTCAAATTCTTTTTTGAGATAGTTTGAGCATTTAGAAAATATCTTACTTTATCTTTTTTTATCTCTTTTATAACAATTTCATCATCTAAAGATATATCATAAGCCTCATTCTCGATATTTAAGCCATTTAAACTTACCTCACCTAAACTTGCTTTACTTTCACCTATTGCAAATAAAGATAAAATAGTTTGCATTAAAACTGATTTACCAGCACCACTAGGTCCTGTAAAAACAACTAAACCAGAGTTTAGTTCCATATCGACTTCTTTAAATGAAAGAAAATCTTTAAGATAGATTCTATTAATCATTAAATTTAATTACCCCACCCTAATTTTTCATTTAAAACTTCAAAAAAGTTTCTTTTGTTCTATGAATCAACTTTGCTTTATTTTGAGCAATTGTCACTTTAATAACTGTATTATTTTCTACTTCATAAGTATCTTGTCCATCTATTAACAATACTGCCCCTTGCTCGTCTGTAATCTTAAATTCAATTACAATATCTGCTGGCATCACTAAAGGTCTTTGAGTTAAACTATGAGGAGCAACAGGAGTTATAATAAAAGCTTCAGTAAGTGGATAAACCACAGGACCACCAACTGAAAGATTATATGCAGTTGAACCCGTAGGAGTTGAAATAATCACTCCATCTCCATAATATGAATTAAAGAACTTCCATCAATTTTAGCTTTTATTGTTATCATTGAAGATACAGTTTTTCTTGAAATTACAATATCATTAAATGCTACAAAACATTTATCATTTACACAGCACTCAACAAGCATTCTATTATCTATTCGATAATTATCAGACTTGAAATCATTTAAGAAAGTAGGAAACTCTTCATAAATAATATCAGTTAAAAAACCTAATGTTCCTAAGTGAATTCCTAATACGGGAATATTAAAATTAAATGATTTTCTTACTACAGATAAAAGAGTCCCATCACCACCTACTGATACTAAAAAATCAACTTTTTCACAAAGTTCATCTAAAGAGAAACCTTCTTCTCCTATCATTTTTGCACTGCATTTTTCTAAAAACACTTCTATATTATGAAATTCTAGACATTTTTTTATTTCTAAAAATTCTTTTTTTATTTCTGGAGATTCTGGTTTTAATATTACACCAGCAATATTAGAAACTTTTAGCTTCTCTGAACTTCTTGTTACTTTCAAGTATATTTCCTATTCTTAAAATTCTATTCTTTTACTATTTTTTATTTCTTCTTCTAAAATTCTATTATTATAACTTTCAAATTTTTTCTGATTTGTTGTTATTCTAGATACAAAAGGCACATTTCTTCTAAGTTCATAGTTTAAATTTTTTATTGCTTCTCTAGCTTCTGCTGAAGTTTCATATAAACCATAGATAACTCTATAATAGTTATTAACTGAACCTATCGAATACCCAAGAGCATCATTTTTTATCCTATTTATATTTAAGAAGTTTTCTATACTCATATTTTCTTTTAGGAAAGTAATTAGAGTAATCGTATAAAAAGATGATTCTCTATTAAAAAATTCATCTTTTAATAAATTTTGTTTATTATCACTTTCTATGTAAACAATATCATCGTTTGAACCATCATATGAAAAACTACTATTTATAATTTTTTTATCTTCCACTGCAATTTTTTTTGATTTCGTATTGTATCCATTTTTATGATATTCTTTATAAAGTTTTTGATGGTTTTTTATATTACTAACTCTTAAATCTTTTACAGAAACATTTAAACTTTTAACAGCCTTAGCAGCGGCATCTTTTGTTTCATATGCACCATAAATTGCCCTTGCATATTCATCACTATCACCATATTTATAAGCTAATGCATCATCTTCCATATTGTTTTTTATAAAAAACTGTTCAATCGTTGTTTCATTTAATTTTAACTCACCTAAATCTACAGTGTAAAAAGAACTTCCTTCATTTAAAAAAACTTCATTTAGAATATTGAAGTTTCCATTACTCTCAATAAAATACACATCATCTAATTTTGAATATTTAACAAATCTACTTTTGTTGATATCTTCTTTTTTGACTTTTTTAGGTTTTGTTTTCTTTACTATTTTTTTAGGTTCTATTTTCTTTTTAACTTTTTTTGCTTTAGTTACTTTTGGCTTGATGATTTTTGGTTTTATCTCTTTTTCTAAAACTTTTTTTGGGGTATCAGCTTTTTTTATTATTTTAATTTTATCGCTAAGTTTTGGTTTTATAGCTTTTTCTTTTTCTTTTTTATCATTTATTTTTAATTCAACAATATTACTATCTTCAATTCCATTAGGAAAACTCTTATTATAAAAACTTTGAAATTTTTTCATTTTCATTGAAAAAGGTTTATTCTTTTTTAATTTACTATTAAATTTTGCTAATGCCTCTTTTGCTTCTCTTGAAGTTCTATATAAACCATAAATTATTCTTGCTTTATTTCTATCTTTTCCATAAATATGAGCTAAAGCTTTGTCCCCAACATCATAAGTATTAAAAAAGTTTTGTATCGAATTTTTTGATAAAGAGATACTTCCCAATGCAATTGAATAATATTTTGACTCTTTATTCAAGAACTCTTTTTTTAATTCTTGAGAATTTTCAGATTGAGTTGTATAAATAAAGTCTTTAGGTTTATTTATATTCATATTTATTTTTGATTTTGATTTCGAAGAGCTCTGTACAGTTACTTTTTCATCTATTTCCAAAGCTTCATTATATAATACTTGGTGTCTTTTCAATTTTGCAGAATATGGTTTGTTTTTTTGTAATCTTGGGTCTAAGTTCTTTATATCAGCAGTTGCTTCTTTTCCAGTTTTATAAATACCTGAAATCACTCTTGCATATTCTTTATTTTTACCATATCTATAAGCAAGTGCATTTTTCATTTTGTATGTTTTAAAAAAATCAATTGGGTCATGACGTTCTAAAGTAAGTGTTCCTATACTTAGGGTATAAAAATCTGTTTCCCTATTAAAAAATTCATCTTTTAAACTTACTTCTTGACTATCAAGATTTTCAACATAAACAAACTCTTTTTCCATAGAAGCGTTAAGGTTTATAACAATAAAAAATAAATAAAAAGGTTTCTAATATTCAGCATTGATTTCTCTTAAATGTAGATATGTTAAAGATTTTATCTAATAATAATTTAAAAAAGGATTTAGAATTTAATAGGCATAAAAAAAGCCCCAACAAATGTCGAGGCTTTTTTAAAAGAAAAGGTGATTAATTACCCATTTCTCTTTTTAATGATTTCTTCAGAAACATTCTTAGGAACGTCCATGTAGTTATCAAAAATCATAGAATATGTCGCTCTACCTTGAGACATAGATCTTAAGTCTGTAGAGTAACCGAACATTTCAGCTAATGGAATCATTGCTACAACTAGTTTTACACCAGCTCTATCATCCATAGATTGAACTTGTCCTCTTCTTTTGTTAACGTCACCGATAACATCTCCCATATAATCTTCAGGAGTTTCAATTTCACTTTCATAATAGGTTCAAGAATTACAGGTTGAGCAGCGTCTGATCTACAACCTTTTTTGAATCCCATTGAAGCAGCAAGTTTAAATGCCATCTCAGATGAATCTACATCATGGTAAGAACCATCATATAAATCAACTGCTATATTAACTAATGGATAACCAGCTAAGATACCACCAGCCATAGCTTCTTGACAACCTTTATCAACTGCAGGAACGTATTCTTTTGGAACAGATCCACCTTTGATTGATGATGTAAATAAGTAGTTATCTTCAGAATCAGCAGGTAATGGAGTAATAGTTAAATATACGTGACCGTATTGACCTTTACCACCAGATTGCTTAGCATATTTGTACTCTTGCTTAACTGCATTTTTAATAGTTTCTCTATATGCAACTTGAGGAGCACCAACTTCAGCTTCAACTGAGAATTCTCTTTTCATTCTATCAACAAGAATTTCAAGGTGAAGCTCACCCATTCCTGAAATAATAGTTTGTCCAGATTCTTCATCAGTAGCTACTTTGAAAGATGGATCTTCTTGAGCAAGTTTACCTAATGCAATACCCATTTTTTCTTGGTCTGCTTTAGTTTTTGGCTCAACTGCAACAGAGATAACTGGATCCGGGAAATCCATTCTTTCTAAAATTACAGGATCTTTTTCAGATGCTAATGTATCACCAGTAATTGTTGATTTTAAACCAACAACTGCACCGATTTCTCCAGCATATAATTCAGTAACTTCTTCTCTTTTGATTGCGTGCATCTTAAGAAGTCTACCAATTCTTTCTTTTTTCATTTTTGTAGAGTTCATTACGTAAGTACCCGACTGTAATACACCTCTATAAATTCTTGTAAAAGTTAATTGCCCAACAAATGGGTCAGTCATAATCTTGAATGCAAGACCAGCAACTTCACCTTTATCAGTAGATTCAACAACAACAGCTTCACCGTCTTGTGTTTCACCTTTGATATCTTCAACTTCTAATGGAGAGGGTAAATACATTGCAACTGCGTCAAGTAAAGTTTGAACACCTTTGTTTTTAAATGCAGTACCACAAGTCATAGGAGTAATTGTCATATTTAGACAACCTTTCTTAAGACCCATTGTAATTTCTTCATTTGTTAAATCAACACCATCAAGGTATTTTTCCATTAACTCATCATCAGCTTCAGCAGCAGCTTCAACCATTTTTTCTCTATATTCTTCAGCTTGCTCTTGTAAGTTAGCAGGAATATCTTCAACATGGTAGTTAGAACCCATTGCAGCATCTTGATCCCATACGATAGCTTTCATCTCTACTAAGTCAACAACACCAGCAAAGTTTTCTTCAGCTCCAATAGGAATTTGAATTGGAATAGCATTTGATTTTAGTCTTTCGTTAACTTGTGATTCAACATTAAAGAAGTCAGCACCAGTTCTATCCATTTTGTTAACAAAAATCATTCTTGGAACTCTATATTTGTTTGCTTGTCTCCAAACAGTTTCAGATTGTGGTTGAACCCCACCAACTGAACAGAATACAGCTACAGCACCATCAAGAACTCTCATAGATCTCTCAACTTCAATAGTGAAGTCAACGTGACCCGGAGTATCGATGATGTTAATCATTAATTCTTCGTTAGTTTTTGGGTGAGTCCAGTTACAAGTAGTAGCAGCAGAAGTAATTGTAATACCTCTTTCTTGCTCTTGCTCCATCCAGTCCATAGTAGCAGCACCATCATGAACCTCACCAATTTTATGCTCAACACCTGTATAGAATAAAATTCTTTCAGTTGTTGTAGTTTTACCTGCATCAATATGTGCAGCAATTCCGATATTTCTAAGTCTATTAAGTGGTGTTTTTCTTGCCATTTTAATTCCCTACCATCTGTAATGAGCGAATGCTTTATTAGCTTCGGCCATTCTATGCATATCTTCTTTTTTCTTGAAAGCAGAACCTCTGTCGTTAGCACATTCGAATAATTCGTTTGCTAATCTTTCTACCATAGTTCTTTCATTTCTTTTTCTTGCAGCATCTACTAACCATCTTAATGCTAAAGTTTGTCTTCTTACAGGTCTAACTTCAACAGGAACTTGGTAAGTTGCCCCACCAACTCTTCTAGATTTTACTTCTAAAAGTGGTTTAACATTTTCGATTGCTTTTTCAAATACTTCAATACCAGCTTCTTCACCTCTAGCATCTAAGTTTGCAATTGCACCATACATAATTTTTTGTGCTGCAGATTTTCTACCATCTAACATTACAGTATTAATAAACTTTGTGATCACCTTACTATTGTAGATAGGATCAGCCATTACTTCTCTTACGGGAGCTTTTCTTCTTCTCATTATCTTATCCTTCTACTTATTTCTTAGGCTTTTTAGTACCGTATTTAGATCTTGCAACAGTTCTGTTTGCAACACCAGCAGTATCTAAAGCACCTCTAACGATGTGATATTTTACACCAGGTAAATCTTTAACTCTTCCCCCTCTAACTAACACAATAGAGTGTTCTTGAAGGTTATGACCCTCACCACCGATGTACGAAATAACTTCGAACCCAGTTGTTAATCTAACTTTTGCAACTTTTCTTAAAGCCGAGTTAGGTTTCTTTGGAGTAGTTGTATATACTCTTGTACATACTCCTCTTCTTTGTGGACATTTATCTAAAGCTGGTGATTTTGATTTCTTAATCACTCTTTTTCGCTCTTTTCTTACAAGCTGATTGATTGTAGGCATTCTTTCCCTTTATTTATATTTAGAGTAATCTGTTAATTAATTGTTTGAATCAGTTAAAGATTCTCTATTTATTGGTTTGAGCTGTAAAGCGGCTCATGCTTCTCGTTACACCCTCACGGTGCCATGACATATGATAAGAATCATAATCAAAACGATACTACCATTCTAGAGAAACGTTGAGTGTTTTCTAAAAAAGTTATGGATTATACTGAAGTGTAACTTAATATTTAGTTAAGGTTAGTGAAACTCTTGTTTTGAACAAAATTTATATGTTCTATTTAAACTCATTTCTTTATTTAGATAATGATAATATAATAATTTAATTAAGGTATAAAGGTTTAGATATCTAAATTTAAGAACTCTATAATTTTTATTTCTATTTTTTTATCTATAAAATCAAAATATTTTTTAATATAAAGAATTTGATTATCTATATTTTTATCAAATCTCATTATTATTTTCAATTGACTTAACTCTAAATATTTATTTAGAAAACCATAAAACTCTCTTTTTGTTTTAATTGTTTGAAATGCTAAATTCCAAGAATTAACTTTAGCAATATTTTCTAAAAAAGTTTTATATTCATTATATTGATTAAGTGAAGATATATATTTTAATTTTACTTCATTAAAATACCAAGTATAAAACTTGTCTAAAGACTCCTTATATTCAATTAGTAATGAATTTAATTCAACTTTATCACCACTTT
>LLEJ01000070.1_pt1 | contig 14279 bp, 15 predicted proteins | sample 595831 | NCBI WGS metagenome assembly LLEJ01 (sample SAMN02919310, study PRJNA255460) | bioreactor metagenome | biome: chemostat; feature: culture 2011_10.1; material: sediment; isolation source: day101 10degC chemostat 2011 inoculated with Wadden Sea sediment taken from... | place: Germany: Bremen... | reverse complement strand
AGAAGAATCTGTAGATCTTGATAAAAACTCAGAGAATGATACTGTAAAAAGTGATGTTACAGATGAAAATAAAATAGCTGATGAAACTCTTGTAAATACTACAAAAGAAGATGAAATAAATACAGAAGAAACATCATCACAAGAAATAGTTGAAGAAAAAGAAGAAGAGCCTGTTGAGCCTTTAATCACTACTGATAAGAGATATAATAGAACTGGTGATGAAAAAAATATAGAAGATTTATCTAAAGAGGCACAACTTCTTCAAATTAAGATGAGTGAGTTTGTTAAAGAGAATCCTATTATTTTCAAACGAGGAAGTAATAAGATTACAAAATCTAGTAATAGAACAATTAAATCTGTAGTAGAGGCTTTAAAAGAATTTCCTTCTATGAAAATTGAAGTTGCAGGGCATACCGATGCTATTGGTGCCGCAAAGTTAAATAAAGCAATCTCAGAACAAAGAGCAATAAGTGTTAAGAAACGACTTGTTTATTATGGTATAGAAGCAGATAGAATAAAAGCAAGAGGTTATGGTGAAGATATTCCATTAGTTAAAAATAGTATAAATGGATATTCTAAGATAAATAGAAGAGTAGAATTCAATATAATTGAGGAATAAGAAGTGATAGAAATAGCATCTCAAATAGTAATTTGTTTAGTAATTGCAGCATTTATAGGTTTTTTAATCGGCTTTTTAATTGGTCGTGCTTTTGGTGGGGATAGAACTAGTGTCTTTAATAGTAGTAGTTCAGCTTCATATGGAGCAGTTCAAGCAAATATATATAATAAACCACTTATTAGAAGTGCTCCAAGACCTGTTGGAAAAGATAATTTACAAGAGATAGAAGGTATTGATAAAGAGTTAGAATCTAAACTTAATGAATTAGGAATCTACCACTTTGATCAAATTGCAAAATGGAATGCTAAAAACTGCCACTGGGTAGAGGAATTTTTTACTTTAGAAGATAATCAAGTTAAAGAAGCAAATTGGATAGAGCAAGCTCAGGGTCTATCAAAAATCTAATATACAGTCTTTTATTTCAACTTGTTCTCCATTTTTGATATAAACACGGGGAACTCGCTTGTTAACCATACATACAATTTCATAATTAATTGTTTCTAATAAATTTGCAATATCATCTATAGAAATTCCATTTGAATTATCACCTCCAAATAAAACTACTTCATCTCCCATTTCTACATTTAGTCCAGTTACATCAATAATACATTGATCCATGCATATAGTACCTAGGACGGGCACTTTTTTATTGTTGATTAATACTTTGGTTTTTCCTGAAAGCATCCTAGTAAAACCATCTGCATAGCCAATTGGTAGAGTTGCAATTTGAGTTTGCTCTTTACAAATATATTTTAAACCATAGCTAATACCAGAACCAGATTCTATAGTTTTTACTTGAGAGACTTTTGCTTTTAGACACATTACTTCTTTTAGATTTACTATTTTGTGATTTACTGTTTTTGAAGGATATAATCCATATAACATAATTCCTGCACGAACCATGTCAAAATTAAATTCTGGTAAATCGATAATTGCACCACTATTAGAAACATGTTTAATTGGAATATCTAAACCATTCTTTTTTAGGGTTTCTACTATAAAGTTAAATTTTTTAACTTGTATTTTTGTATATGTTTTATCAATTTCATCTGATACTGCAAAATGTGTAAAGATACCTTCAACAACTAAACCTTGCAATTGATTAATTTCTAATATCGTATTTACTGTTTCTTTTGTACAGGGCATACCTAGTCTGTTCATTCCACTATCTATTTTTATATGAACAGTAATATTTTTCTTCAATTCAATTGCTTTTTTAGAAAACTCTTTTGCTTGCTCAATTGAATAAATAGTTTGAATAATATTGTTTTTTATAACTTCAGTAGCTAAATGATTTGGAGTATATCCCAAAACCATTATTTCTGTTTTTTTTAATTCATTTCTTAATTGAATAGCTTCACTAAGAGTTGCAACTGCAAATTTATCAGCTCCATTTTCAAGTAATGTCTTAGCAATTGCTACAGCCCCATGACCATATCCATCAGCTTTTATAACAGCAGATATTTGGGTGTTTTTATTTGTAACTCGTCTTGTTTCTCTCATATTATGAGCTAAGTTATCTAAATTTATTTCAGCCCATACTGCTCTTGACAATTGCATTTAACTTTCTCCTATTACTTTCTACTAAATTATTACTTTATATTCTTATAAAGGTAATAAAAAGAAGCTCAAAACTTTTAATTACCTTCATAAAAATATAATAATCATAAGGAAGTATTTCTTTCCTTATGATTTTTTAATATCTATCTATATTTTTTAATTTCTCCAGAGTCAACTCTTGCAAGGAAAGAATTTAATTCTTTTTTAACAATTGGCATTAAGTAATATAATCCAATAATATTAAATATTGACATTGCAAACATTGCCGCATCTGAGAAGTCTATAACTGCACCAAAACTAATACTTGTACCAACGATTACAAATAAACAAAAAATCCCTTTATAAATTAGTTCATTTGTTTTACCTTCACCAAATAGATAAGTCCATGCTTTAAGTCCATAATATGACCATGATACCATTGTTGAGAATGCAAACATAACTACTGCAAGTGCTAAAATATATTCAAAAATAGCAGAAGTCTCTGTAAATGCAGCAGCTGTTAATGTAACTCCACTTAGCTCTCCTGTATTCATCCCTGAAATAGTAATAACTAAAGCAGTCATTGTACAGATAACTACTGTATCAATAAATGGTTCAAGTAAAGAAACAAATCCTTCTGTAATAGGTTCTTTAGTCTTAACTGCTGAGTGAGCAATAGCAGCTGACCCAACACCTGCTTCATTTGAGAATGTTGCTCTTTTTAGACCTTGGATTAATGCTCCAATAAAACCACCTGCAACACCAGCTCCGGTAAATGCTCCGACAAATATTTGTTCAAATGCACTTCCTATTTGATCATAATGAGAAACTAATACAATCACTGCCATCCCTACATATAAGGCAGCCATAAATGGAACTAGTTTTGAAGTAACTGATCCAATTGAAGGCATACCTCCTATGATAACTGATGCAACAAGTACTGCAAATATAATACCTGTAACCCAACCATAACCAGGAGTTATTCCAAATGTTTGAACAATCATTGCATTTGCTTGATTACCTTGGAACATATTTCCTGCACCAAGTGCTGCAAATATTGTCATAATAGCAAAACCAACTGCTAAAAATTTACCAGTTTTTACTTTACCTTTTTCTTTAAATGCTTTTGATAAGTAATACATTGGACCACCAGATACTGTGCCATCTGCATTTTCATTTCTATATTTAACACCTAAGGTACATTCTGTAAACTTTGAAGCCATTCCAAATAAACCACAAACAATCATCCAAAATGTTGCTCCTGGTCCACCAATTGCTAAAGCAACACCAACTCCAGCAATATTTCCAAGACCAACAGTCCCAGATAATGCAGTTGTAAGTGCTTGGAAATGTGAAACTTCACCTGATTCTTTAGCTTTAGGGTCTGAAAATTTCCCAGTTACAATATCTATAGATAATTTAAATTTTCTAAACTGTATAAAACCAAAATAGAAAGTAAAGATTATAGCTGCTATGAACAACCAACCAACAATTAATGGAAAGGTTACCCCATCTTCTATTTTTGCACCATAAAAAATTGTACTTGCAAACCACCCTAGGTAAGTAGTGAAAAATTGATCTATCTTTTGATCAATTCCAACAATCTCTTCTGCAAAACTAATACTTGGTATACATAACATTGCTATATAAAATAGCATACTTTTAAATATCTTCATATGTCTTCCTTTTTTTATTTTGTGTTTATAACTAAAATCTATCCTTGGTAAAATGCTGAAAATAGCAATATATCTTCGTTTGTCTCGTTTCTTTTGTTAACTGTAATTATGTCATTTATGATTTTCCCTATTGCAGGAGCAAAGGTAATTCCTAACCATCCAAGCCCAGTGGCATGAACTAAGTTTTTGTAGTTTTCATCGTATCCAAGAATTGGCATGTCATTAGGTGTAAGAGGTCTGAATCCTGTCCACTCAACCATATCTTCTTTAACAAAATCATTTGTATATAAAGAAAGGTTTTTATGAATACTATCTATTTGTTTTCTTACAACATCTGGATTAGTAGTTCCTAATTCAAGTTTAGAAGTCATTCTTACAGTATCTCTTCTTGGGGTCATTGCAATAAATAAATCTGCAAATAAAGATGAAGTTTTTGGTTTTAAAGTATCATCCATTTTGAAAGTAATACTATATCCTTTTGCAGGAGTCATTAGAAATTTATTTTTAGCTTGTCGTGCTAGAGTATCATCTGCACCAGTTGAGAGTACAAATGTTTCAGCTTCATAGACATCTTTTGATGTTCGTATTTTAGTAACTTTTGAACCTTCAAATTCTAATCTTTTAACTTCTTCATTTAATAAAAATTCTACACCTTTTTCTTCAAGGTACTTTTTTAACTCAAGCATAAATTCACCTGGATCTACATGTCCATTCTCTTTTAAAAGAATTGACCCGATTACTTTATCATTTAAGATTGGCATATACTCTCTTGTTCTCTCTTTTGAAAGAATTTCATATGCATCTGGATTATTACAATGAGCTGCTTTAATATCAAAAGTTTTTTGTTCAGTATATATCATAAGAAGGCCATCTCTACAGAAATGAAAATCCATTCCATCTTCTTTGACCATATTTTCATACATATCTAAACTAATTTTCCCATATCTTTCAAATAAAGCAAGTGTTCTTTTTAATCTAGCTTCGGTTGTGCTAGTGGCAAATTTTATAAGCCACTTATATAAATGAAGATCAAATGTGGGGTGTACACTAGCAGGAGATTGTCCTTTTAGCATTAACATAAGTGTATCAAGGAGTACTCCTGGAGCACTTAGAGGAGCTTTTTTAAATGCAGATAATAATCCTGCATTTCCAAAAGATGTACCATCAGTAATATCATCTTTTTCAATAACAGTAACACTTCTTCCACTTTTTAATAGGCAATAAGCTGTCATTAGTCCAATACATCCGCCACCTACGATTATTATGTCTTTTTTGCCTGCTTGCAGGATTTCACTTTGTTCCATCATCTTTTCTCCATTTATAATAACTTTTTCTATCTATCTTTTTGCAATTGACTCTATTTCAATTAATGCATCTTTTGGTAATCTTGATACCTCATAAGTTGCACGGGCAGGAAATGGTGCATCGAAAAATTGTCCGTATATTTCATTTACTGTAGCAAAGTCTTCAATATTTTTTAATAAAATTGTTGTTTTTAAAATGTTCTTCATCTCTAATCCAGCCTCTTCTAAAATATATTTTGTATTTTCTAGAGATTGTTTAGTTTGTGCAGCAATATCTGTTCCTGCAAATTCACCTGTATTCTCATCTATAGGTAATTGACCTGATATATAGATAAATCCATCTTTATCTACTGCTTGTGAATAAGGTCCAATTGCACTGGGAGCCTTTGTTGAATTAATCGCTTTCATGTGATTCCTTTTCTGATAATTTATTTTCATAATTTGAAGTATATAATAAAAATTTATCAATGTAAAGAGTTTTTATCATAAATTAATAAATTTCTATCACCGTGCAAATAAATTATTATTATTTGACAATTTTTTCTTATTTAAATATAATAGAATATATATAAGATAAAGGAATTTTTTTGAATCAATATATTAAAAGATTTATTCCTATTGCTGACTTTTTGGGTGAAGTATTAGGTACTAACACAGAAATTATACTACATGATTTAACAAATTATGAGAGGTCTATTGTTTATATTATAAACGGACATATTAGTAATAGAAAAATTGGAGACCCTATTACTGATTTAGTTTTAGAGTTTATAGCAACTGAATCAAAAGGTGATAAACAATTTATATCTAATTATAATTCAAAGACTGTGGAAGGTAGGCTTCTATATTCATCTACTTTCTTTATTAGAGATGATTCCAATAAAATTGTTGGTGCATTGTGCTTAAACTCTGATTATCATGATGTAAAAAAATCATTATCATTTTTGACATCTTTATTACCAAACTATGTGGATGATAAAATTCTTTCACTAAACAATATAAAAGAGAATTTAACAACTGACCCTCAAGAGTTAACTCTAAATAAAATTGATACAATAATAAATGAATTTGATGTAGTCCCAAATAGAATGACAACTGAAGAAAAAACAGAAGTAATTAGTGCGTTAAATGATTGTGGAGTGTTTAATATAAGAGGTTCAGTTCAAGAGGTTGCTATAAAATTAAAGATGTCAGAACCTTCAATTTATAGATATATTAAAAAATCAAAAGCTAACATATCATAATTAGATAAATAGGATTAAAATAATTTTATGAATTTAATCCTATATCAATATACTTCCTAATTTTTTCAATCTCTTCTAAATCCATTTTGTGTGAAATCATCTCTTTTGAATCATCTCGTATTTCTTCTCCCCAAGGAGTAATAATACCACTACTTTTTGCCATATTATCATCTGCACTGTTTGCAGCTAATACATAACACTGATTTGCAACAGCAAGAGCTTTAGTCATAGTTTCATAATGGTTTTTTCTTTTTACTCCCCACATAGAAGGATTTAAGATTAAATCTGCACCTAAAACTTTTAACCAATATTGAGGGAATCTAATTTCAAAACAGATTAGAACAGCAACTTTTAGACCGTTAATATTTAAAATCTTCATATTATCAATTTTTCCACTTTCAAAATGCTCTGGTTCATTTCCAAGTGGGAAAAGTCTATGTTTTGATTGTGTATGAATTATCTCTTTATTATGAAAGATGTATAGAGTATTGAAAAATCCTTGCTCTTGTTTTTCAATAAACGTCATAGCAATAGTTTTATTTTTTGATAGTTTTTTTATCTTTCTAATTGCTTTTGTAGCAAATTTTGATGCTTCATCCATTCTTTCATAACAGAATCCTGTAAGGCAAAGTTCTGGTGCGAGTATAAAAGAGTCATCCTTTGAAGATTGGATTAACTCTTTTAAGTGTTTAAGATTTTGTTTAAAATCTTTAGTAGTTTTAGTTTGAAGTGCTATTAAGTTCATCTTGGGCCATGGCAATTAGATTATTTAATTTTTCTTCGTATAGTTTTGCATTTTCTTCAATAGTTGATTCAAATCTTGTTACAAGAACTGGTGTCGTATTTGAAGCTCTTACTAATCCCCATCCTTGATTAAATATAACTCTAACTCCATCAACATCAATAATATCTACAATTGTTGGGAAATCAGCTGGTGGATTTTCTAGAAGCTTTTTTAATTTATCAATTAGTAAAAACTTCTCTTCTTCTGTTGTGTGAACTTTTATCTCTTCTGTTGAAAATGTTTTTGGCAGAGCATCAATCTCTTTATCAATATCCATTTTGTTATAGATTAGTTCAAGTAGTCTAAATGTTGCATAAATAGCATCATCAAAACCAAAGTATCTATCGTTGAAGAATATATGTCCTGATACTTCTGCTGCAAGGTCTGCATTTACTTCTTTTAGTTTTACTTTTAAGTTTGAGTGACCAGTTTTATACATGATTGCAGTACCAGATTCATTGATTAAATCATACATAATTTGAGTACATTTAACTTCACCAACTATTGTCGGATTATCCATAGTTTTTGCAAAAAGTAGAGCCATGATGTCACCTTTTACATTATGCTTTTTAGTTAAAAATGCAATTCTATCAGCATCTCCATCATAAGCAAATCCATATTCATAATCACCTTTAAGTGCTTCAATTACATCTTTAAGGTTTTTTTCTTCACTTGGGTCTGGGTGATGATTAGGGAAACTTCCATCAGGATCACAATATAGTCCATCATAGTTTAACTCCAACTTATCTAAGATAGTTGTTAGTACGGTATCTGCTACACCATTTCCACAATCTATGATAAATTTTTCTTTCATACCTTTTAAGTGTGAAAACTCTTTTATTATATAATCTATGTATATAGATTTTACATCTATCTTATGGTTCTTATCATTGTCTTCAATATTTACATTACTTGCAATAATTTCATCGCCTAGTGCGTATATTTCATCGCCAAAGAAAGGTTTTTTATCAAGAGTTATTTTAAATCCATTATAGTTACTTGGATTATGACTTCCTGTAATCATAACAGAGGCATTTGCTTGGATTGTTTTTCCATCTATTTCAAAAGTTTGATAGTTTGTAAAATAGTTTACTCCAGTTGCAACCATATCCATATTTAGAACAGTACACCCTGCTTTATTAAATCCACTTGCTAAATAAGAGAAAAGTTCAGGAGAGTGAGTTCTTGCATCGTAACCAATAGCTACATATGATTCTTCTTTAAATTTTTCATAAACTTTTTGTCCTAAGAAATATCCAATAAGTTTTACTGATTCTTGATTTAATTCCTCTCCTACAATACCTCTAATATCGTACTCCCTAAAAATTGATTTATTTACCATTTTGACCCTTCTTTAATGTTCATGACTATGATTTTTGCGAATTATATCACAACTATGGTTATTTTCTAGTTCTAAAAGTGCTTCTTTTTTATCTAATCCACCTGCATATCCACCAAGTTTTCCACCTGTTTGGATAACTCTATGGCAAGGAATAATTATGCTAATCATATTTTTACCATTTGCACTTCCTACTGCTCTTGATGCATTAGGGTTTTTAAGAAGTATGGCTTCTTCTTTATAAGAAATTGTTTCTGCATATGGAATTGCCATTAAAATTTTCCAAACACTTTGTTGAAAAGTTGTACCAACAAGTTGCAAAGGAACAGTGAAGTCTCCTCTTTTGCCTTCAAAATATTCATCCATTTCTTTTTGTAGACAATCAAAATATTTATTATGTGCAGGAATTGCTTCTGCTTTAAAGAATTTTTGTACTCTTTGTATTTGGTCTTCAAGATTCTTTTGTCCAAAAAAGCTAAGTAGACATATACCTTTATTTGTGGCTGCACAAAACATATCTCCCAGAGGTGTCTTAATAACAGTTGTAGCTATAATATTTTTTTTGATAGGTTTATATTCTCTCATAGAATTCCTTTAATAAGTAGCGATTTTAACATAAAGAAATTAAGATATAATACTATATGTTAAAAGATATAAATAAAAATATAAAAATCTTATATGTAGAAGATGATGATATAACTAGAGAAAATGGAATAGAGTATCTAGAAAACTATTTTGAAAAAAATCTATGAAGCTAATAATGCAATAACTGCTCTAAAATTATATGAGACTATAAGTCCTGATATTATAATTACTGATATTCAAATGCCAAAGTTAAATGGATTAGAATTTGTAAAAAGAGTTAGACAAAAAGATAAAAAAGTACAAGTTATCATAATCACAGCTTTTTCAGATAAAGATTATCTATTTAAAGCTATAGAGTTACAGCTAGTAAAATATTTAATAAAACCTATAAAAGAAAAAGAGCTTGAAGAAGCACTATTCTTATGTATTGATAGTATAGAAAATGATAGTTCAAATATTATAAAACTAGATGATAATATACTTTTTGATATGTATAATAAAACTCTCTTGGTTAACAATGAAATAGTTAAGTTAAGAACCAAAGAACTTCTCCTTTTAGAATTACTACTAAAAAATAAAAATAGATATGTGACATATAATGAAATAGAAAATATAGTTTGGTTTGATAGTGCTATGAGTAAAGATGCTTTAAAAACTGTTATAAAAAATTTAAAATCAAAACTTCCAAAAGATTTAATATCAAACCTATCAGGAACAGGGTATAAGATTGAACTATGATTTAACAATGATTCTTTTATATGGAACAACTTTTGGAATAGTTTTAATGACAATTGTTTATACCTTTATACGGTATATATATTCCAAAGAGATGATTTATATTAGTTATGGGTTTATGCAAATATTCTCTTTATTATATATATTTTCATATAGTAAACTTTTTTTAATACCTGATATCTTTCAAGAATTATCTTTAGTTCTAGCAACACTATGCGCAGTAGTTTTTGCAATTGGATTTTATGAAGGAAAATTTTTTCCAAAAATCACAAATATGAAAGAATTACTTTTTAATACTCTTCTGTTAAATGTAGTTATCCTAACTGCCTTTTATCACTATATGCTTTTTGAATATTTACCTTATACGATTATTTATGCAATTTTATTTATATCGGTTGTATTTAATTTTAAACAAGGTTTTAAACCGACTCTTATTTATGTAGTAGGTTGGTCGATTTTTTGTTTTTTACTCTTTGTCTTTGATTTTAAAGACTATTACGCACAAAAAGGATACATGGATATAGTTTTAGTTGCTTTTGCAATAGAAGCCATGCTTTTTACTTTATCAGTTGCTTATAAATACAGTACCGTACAAGTACAATCAAAAAGTTATGAGAATATGCTTCTTCATCAATCAAGACTGGCTAAAAGTGGTGAAATGATAGCTAATATTACTCATCAGTTTAGACAACCGCTAAATAATATCTCATATATTTTAATAAATATGAGAAAGAAATTTCATAATAAAAAACTTGATGAGGTATATTTTGAAAAAAAAGTAAATCAGGCAAATGAACAGTTAGATTTCTTATCTAAAACAATTGAAGATTTCAAAGAATTTTATGCACCTACAAAAGAGAAAGAAGATTTTGAGATAAAAGAAGCAATTGAAAATTCCATTACTATATTAAGTGCAGATTTAAAAAAAAGAAATATAGATATAGAACTTACTTTTCATATAAATGAAAATGTCAAAATTTTTGGAATAAAGAATGAACTTTCACAAGTTATTCTTGCCATTCTTTCTAATGCAAATGATGCTTTAAAGAATATAGAAGAACCGTATATTAAAATTGATGTAAGTTCTAATAATGCTGAGGTAATTATTGTTATAAAAGATAATGCAGGTGGAATAAAAAAGAAAAATCTACAAAAAATATTTGAACCATACTTCTCAACAAAAGATGAAGGAACAGGTATTGGTTTATATTTAGTAAAACTAATAGTAGAAGAGAGTTTTGAAGGTAAAATATCTGTTGAAAATCAAGAAGAGGGAGCAGTATTTACTCTCTCTTTTGAAAAATCTATTTGATTAAATCATTTCTTGGATAGATAAAAGATATCTCTTTTGTAAGTTTTATATCCTGGTCTTCTTTTGCATAAGCAATAATTTTTACTTTTAGTGCACTATCTTTTGTATCTGATAAAAATAGTTTATTTTTAGTCTCTATAAGTAATACTGTTTTTATTCTTTTTGAAGCTTCTATTCTTTTTTCATTAAATCTTTTAATTTTGAAGTTTTCATTATCTTCTAGTTTGATATCAAAAGTATATGCTTTTTTACTTGTGTTATGAATAGTTAGAACATAGTTGTTTCTTACTTGACCATTTTCTTGGATTTTATATAAGTTTGTTGTTTTATTAACATTTACTAAAAAATGTTCTTTTTTAGAACCAAAAAATCCTGCTAAGGCAATACATAAAACTAAAGAAGCCATGTATACAATATTTCTTGTTGAAAAAATTGATTTTATATTTTTTCTTATAACTGTATTTGTACTTCCCCAAGAGATAAGTGAAGGTTTTCCAAGTTTTCCCATAACCGTACTACATGCGTCTGAACACTCTAAACAGTTTATACATTCAACTTGTAATCCTTTTCTAATATCAATATGTGTAGGACAAATTTTTACACAGGCTTCACAGGTTGTACACTCTTGATTTCCTGCCCACTGTTTAACATCAAAAATAGATTTTGCTCCATTTTCATAAATAGTTCCACCACGATTTGTATCATAAACAATTTGTTTTGTATCATCGTCATATAAAACAGATTGGATTCTTGAATAAGGACAAACGTAAGTACAGAAATTTTCTTTCATAAAAACAATATCGTAAAATAAAAAAACAGCTATTGAAATAATAAACATATATAAAAAGAAGTGTTCTTTTGGGTCTTGAATATAGACTATAAAATCTTCAGGGGCAACAAAATATAACATGAAGTTGATTGAGATAATAACGCAAAGAATTGCCCAAAGAATTAACGATATATATTTTTTAATCTGATTCGATGTTTTATTATAATCGATATCTTTTTGTTTATTTTTTATTCTTCTTAGGTCTAAAATAGTAGTTTCAATTAAATCTCTATATATGACTCTAAAAATAGTTTGAGGACAGGCCCATCCACACCAAACTCTTCCAAATATTGCAGTCATCGCAAAAATACCAATAAATAAAAACATAAGTAAAAATGGCATTACATATAACTCATTCATATTAAAAACTACACCTAATAAATGAAACTGTAGTTTATCAAATGATAATAAAAGTATATGATTTCCATTAATTTTGATAAATGGAATAGCAATCGTAAATATAGTAATCAATGCATATGTAAGATATCTCTTTTTTGAATAATTCATAATTTTTCCTTTATTTTAGAAGTATATATTTCTTTGGTGTTCATTTAGTGGTATAGGAAATACTTCTGTGATTTTATTGCTATTTAGGTATAATTTTGTACTTTAAAAGGAATTTTTATGATGGATTTATCAAGTTTATATATGTTTATAGCAGCCTCTTTTCTTCTGTGTTTAGCCCCTGGGCCTGATAATATTTATGTTTTAACGCAAGGGATGACAAAAAGTAAAAAAGCAGCAATTATTACGACTCTAGGTTTAACAACGGGACTTATTATTCATACAAGTGCAGCAGCATTTGGTATTTCTGTAATATTTCAAACCTCTGAAGTTGCTTTTAATATTGTAAAGTATGTAGGTGCAGCATATTTACTTTATATTGCATATCAAGCTTTTAAATATAGAAATGAACCTCTTGATTTAACGGTACAAAATTCAAGTAGTGAGCTTAAAAAACTTTATATAAAGGGCTTTATTATGAATATTTTAAATCCAAAAGTCTCTATTTTCTTTTTAGCTTTTCTTCCACAGTTTGTAACTCCAGCTAATGGTAATATACCTTTACAGATGATTATTTTAGGTTTAGTTTTCATGGTAATGACAATTGTGGTATTTTCTTCTATTGGAGTTGCTGGTAATATGTTAAGTTCAAAATTACTAGAAAAACCAAGTATTGTAAAATATATGAATATTTTAACTTCATTTGTTCTTGTAAGTTTAGGCCTTAAATTAGCACTCTCTTCAAGATAATAAACACTTTATAACTTTTTTAATTACTTAAGAATATAATTAGGTGAAGGAAAAAGGAGAAGTTATGAAAAAGTTATGTTCTACTCTAATTATATTATTGATTTTTGGTATTAGTACTTTATTTGCTGATATGAAGAGATATGAAATAAAATCTGGCGAAATTGAATATGAAATTATTGGTAGTGGAAAAATGATGGGTATCCCTAGTAAAACATCTGGAAATGCTCATTTAGTTTTTAAAGATTATGGAAATATTGAATTAAATAGAGAAAAAACTATACAGGAGATAATGGGACAAAAAGATATTGCCGAAGATATTATAAAAATTGAAGATGGGATAGTTTATAGTGTTGATTTAGAAGATAAAATTATATATAAACAGAAACTTCCAAGTGACCCAAATGATCTTGCTTTAAAAAATAAAGGTAAAAAATCTTTAGAATCACTAGGTGGTAAAAAAATAGGAACTGATAAAGTTGCTGGATATAAATGTGATGTTTGGGAACTAAGCGGTACTAAAATATGTTTATATAAAGGAGTACCATTAAAAACTGAAGTAAATAGTATGGGTATTGTACAAGTTCAGATTGCAAAAAGTGTTAAATTTAATATCTCTATAGATAAAGATAAATTTAAACTTCCTGATTATCCTGTTGAGTCAATGGATGAAAAGATGAAAGAAAATCAAAAGCAGATGGATGAACAAATGAAGAATATGAGTCCTGAACAGAAAAAAATGATGCAAGATATGATGAAAAATATGGGTGGAATGTTTAGTAAATAAGATAGGAGAAAACTCCTATCTTATTTGACCATTTCCAAATACTTTGTATTTAAATGTTGTAAGGTCATTGATTCCCATTGGTCCTCTAGAGTGAAGTTTATTTGTAGAAATACCAACTTCAGCACCAAGTCCAAATGCTCCACCATCAGTAAATCTTGTACTTGCATTTGCATATACACAAGCAGCATCTACTTCATCTAAAAACTTATTTACAATAGAGTAGTTTTCACTAATGATTGCTTCAGAGTGTCCTGAACCATATTTTCCAATATGAT
>LLEJ01000069.1_pt1 | contig 14282 bp, 7 predicted proteins | sample 595831 | NCBI WGS metagenome assembly LLEJ01 (sample SAMN02919310, study PRJNA255460) | bioreactor metagenome | biome: chemostat; feature: culture 2011_10.1; material: sediment; isolation source: day101 10degC chemostat 2011 inoculated with Wadden Sea sediment taken from... | place: Germany: Bremen ... | reverse complement strand
CAACCTCTACTTGCTTACCATCGATCAAGCTATCAAACCGGTCTAGAAACTCAGCGTCTGGTTTGCTATAGAAAATACCATTTCCGCTGTCATCAACGCCTCTCAGGAATAGGTAGTAAACCCCACCAAAGTGTTTCTCATACTGGTAATCGGCAATTCGATTACGCAAAAATCGGTGCAGGGCGAGTGCATAGATTTGATACTGGAAATCATATCGATGATCGATCATCGCTTGTTGCAGTGCTTCTTCTTGATAAGACGCGGTTTCATCCCCAAGATGATTCGACTTCCAATCTAAAATATAGTATTTGCCTTCGTGAACAAACACGAGATCGATAAACCCTTTCAACATCCCCTGCACATCACTAAACCCTAACTCGTCCGTTTTCTGGGATAGTTGATCATATTGTTTACTTAAGTCATTAAACAACACTGAAGAAAGATGCTGAATTGGCAATAAAAATTCCATTTCAACGAGCTTTGCTGAGCTGTCTTTATCGCAAAGTTGTAGCGCCATACCGTCTAACCGGGCCGACAATACCGTGTCTATCATGCCTTGTAAGATAGGTAACCATTTCTCTTCATACTGCTCTACTTGCAACAGTTCAGATACTATCTTACTGGTCTCATCACTGGTCGCAGGTAATGTAAAATCAATTTCTTCAAAAATGGAGTGTAAGAATGTCCCAGGTCTGGCGCCTCGCGGAAAGCTAAAAATCGTGGCTTCGGGCTCGTCTAACGGCAACTCATCTTTATCTTCTGCTGAATCAATATCGAGACCCGTCGATTGAGTCTCGATCTCAAATTGGGCACTGGTATCAATTTTACTGTGCCCTTGTTTAACGAGCCCAGAGTAACTAGTGACTCGCCAACTTTTATCGATATCTCTATACATAACACGAGCATTTAGATCATTGTGTTCTTTTAGGTCACTATGATCAAAAAGCTCTATCTGTTCTGCTAGGTTTACCGGTGTTCTATTGTCCATCATTTCTGGTATGTGGCTGATAGCCATAAGATCTTGATGCTTTGCTACTTGGCCGTGAGCGTTACTTTCAAACTCAGCAGTGGAACTCTCCTCTCCATTCTGAAGAAGGTACCCAACGGCACTTAAGTGTGCACCAGTTGGATCTTTTCTAGAACGACCTTTCCTCAACGGAGCAATACCAACAAAACAGCCATAAACAGCGCGAGTAATCGCCACATATAAAAGACGTAAATCTTCCGCTAAACGTTCTTTATCTGATAAGGCAACTGACGTGGATTGCAGTGTAATATCTAGAAAGGTGGTTTCGAGCTCTTCATCGTAATATTGACCGTTTTTCGATTCTCTATACGCTGAAGCAAACGGCAAAAAGACCAGATCATATTCCAACCCCTTCGATTTATGGATAGTAACAATCTGTACTAGATTTCTTTCCGACTCTAACCTTTGAATCTGTTCATCACCCGCTGAACCACCCTGCTGAATGTCTTGAATTGACTCAGCAAACCAACGAACCAAAGCATGATCACTATCTAACGTTAAACTTGCTTGCTGCAATAATTCCGCTAGATGCAGAAAATCGGTAATTAATCTCTCTCCAAACTCCTGCGCTAATAGATTTTCACCAATCCCTTCTGCCGACATTATCGCTCGAAGCATCGGCATAACACCTCGCTGCTGCCAAACAACTCGAAATGCTTTGAATGCGTTAATTTTCGCTTCTAACTCGATCTCATTTTCATTTAGATTATCAAGTGCTCGGCTGCTTTTCATGAGTACATCAGAAGCCAATGCCGCTCGTAAAATTCGCTCATCTTCTGGGTAAAGCACCGCTTGTAGTAAACGAAGTATGGCGCTCGCCATCGCACTCTTAAATACGCTATCTCTATTAGAGAGATAGACACTCGCCACTCCTTTTTTCGCTAACTCTTGTCGAACGAGTTGACCTTCTCCTCCCGTTCTTACCAAAACTGCAATATTACCGGCTTGTATTGGCTTTCTCTGCCCTTTTGAGTCCACAAAATAGGCCTCATCACCGCTTTGCAATATCTGACTAATTTTTTCTGCGGTTCCCACAGCCATGTTGTTTGTGTAATCGGTTTTTGCCACTGGTTCATCTGTTTCTTGTAGCCAGTAGGTCAGTGCTTTCTGTTTAACCCCATCTAACCACCAGCTACGGTTCTCTGCATCTGGGCTTGGGTTAACAGGGTAGAAAGGGATGTCATTATCATACACAAAGGGAGAAGCGGCTTGGGTAAAGACCCCATTAGTCGCATTGACCATATCCGCACTAGATCGCCAATTGATATCCAACGTGTAGTGATCTGCCACCTCATTTCTTGCTCGAATATAGGTGAAAATATCTGCACCCCGAAAGCCATAAATCGCTTGTTTGGGGTCCCCTATCATTAGTAAGCCAGATTCTGGATTAGAAAGGTAGATACGGCTGAAAATACTGTACTGCAATGGGTCGGTATCTTGGAATTCATCAATCATCGCGACGGGAAAAAGATGACGTATCCTTGCGATAAGACTTCCTTGTTCATCCGTGTCAATGGCAGCAGAAAGGTTGGTTAAGAGATCATCAAATGAGAGCCAGTGCCTCTCTTGCTTTATCTGTTGCAAGTTATCTCTACACACCTGAATTGCGTGCGCCAAAAGCGGCTCTTTAATACTGGGTTTGTTCGCAATAAACCTACTCACGTGAGCAAAAAGAGGATGCTCTGGAATGACTTTATTATCCGGTGTTTTTTCTATCAAAAATTCCTGAGTGAATTTCTCTAGCTTATCTGGGCACTGGTACCCTTCTGTTGGATTTTCTGCCCATTGAGAAATCTCGTTAATCCAGGCTGGCAAATTCTTTTTAGTGAATGAGCGCTTACTTACATCGGAGTCAGTTATTATTTGAGGAATATCTTCAACACTTTCTTTCCAGAACGCTTTGAGCGACTCTATCAGAGCAAGATTTTTAAGGTGAAGCGCTTCCAACGAATCTTCCATCGCTTCCACAGTAAGAGTAACCGGAACGCCGGTTAATTGGGTAGAAATATCCTTAAGAAGTAACTCCGGTTCGCGCCAAATGGTGCGCACTTCATTAGCGAGATTCAGCGAAAGAGAATAAAAATTTCGGCGCCAATAATCGGCGACCACTTGGGCTTTTAGTTTACTTTCATCCGTGATGAATTCATTGTTGAAACGACTGCCAGATTCGAATGCATTTTGCGTTAACATTCGTTGACAAAATCCATGAATAGTGAAGATTGCCGCTTCATCCATTTGACGCTCGGCATTTAGTAATACCGATATCACCTGTTTAGTATCAAGGAGTTGCTCGAGCAATAACTTTATGACCGGATCGTAGCTCTCGCCTCTTAGGAATGCAATTCTTGCGTCATGAATCTTACTTCGAATGCGTTCTCTCAACTCTGCCGTTGCCGCTTCCGTAAAAGTAACCACTAATATTTGGTCCACGGTTAATGGCGAAGTATGGCGGCTCTCCTGATCACCATGCCCTAAAAGCAATCGCAGGTACAAACCGGAGATGGTAAAGGTTTTCCCTGTACCTGCAGAGGCTTCAATTAACCTTGCTCCATGTAGTGGGAAGCTCATCGTGTTTAAGGTTTGCGGCATAGTTCGATTTCTCGGTTATCAGTTACAATTAGCGCGATCACAATCACGGTTAAGCGTATGGTTTACGGTTAATATCTGTTCAAAGAATTTATGGTCCCTCTGGCCATTGTGGCCGTACTGTAAACGCCCTACAAATAATAATGATTTGCGGACGGCCACCCTACATTCTTTTCCCTTTCATTGACTTTTATACCTCTACATTTTCACTATCTTGTGTCTGTTTCAGTACACTTAATAACACATCACTGGCAAGTACAGAAACCTGTTTGTACAGTGATTCATTCCATTCTGGCCATACTCGATTAATATATCGGTTGCTACCTTCACCACTAAACTGATAACCATCGTTAAACGTGTTCGCCATTTTGACATCACCGTCTTCTTTCCCTAAAACCAGCCTCTCCATACCGATTAACGCTGATTTAGGAAAATACGCTAACGGTTGATTTAGGCCATTAAAATAATACTGCACCAATTCAACTAGCCATAATTTAGCTTGCGGTTTGTCGACAGGAAGAATGACTTTATGTTCTAGCCCCGACTTGTCATTAAAACCGATTAGGTGTGTTTTTTTATGCTCTCCTACTACTGCCAAACAGAGGTGATCTATCCAAGCTAGAAGTAGATCCTGACTACGAATTCTACCGCTGCGATAACGAACTAACCCGGATTGATAGTTACCCGATATCCAACCGTTAAGGTTGATAGGTTCCTTCCAGTCATCCAGTTCTATCTGCAGATCGACTTCTATATCACCGAGTGGCGCTTGGCAAAGGAACAATAATTCATCCACCAATTTGTCTGTCTTTTCTCGATTAACACTCAGTTCCAATTCACCAAATGCACCAACTGGCAGGCCACCTTTCGCCCGCTGCTGTTGAACAAAGTTCTGATAAACCGTATTTTCGTCTTGATTGTCTAGTTTTGCTTTAAGCAATGAATGTAAGAGTTCATCTCTCAGGTTGAAGCTCTGCAAGTTATTAAGCAGAAAAGGTTCGTCATCTTCTGTGGCTCGGCCAAACTCTTCAAAAAACACCTTGAGTCGACGATTAAAAAAGTACTGAACAGGTAACCGCCAAAAACGTTGCAACTCAGCCAATGGAAGGTGCTCTGGTTGTTCGGCAATATCACGGTAGTCGGGTAAAGGTTGTATGAATGGTTCCGCCTTATGCCCGTCTCTTTTGGCCGAAGGAAGCCATTCGCTAGCATAGCTTTGATATTCAATACCAAATGCTTTCTCATTAAAAGGAACCATAGGGTAATGTGCCGTTAAGTTACTTATTAACGAGTGGGCAGAGTCATCGCTGTTTGTCTTTTCTTCTCCAACTAAACAGAAGTTTTGTCCGCAATAATCTAGAAGTTCAGAAACAAGGATTGAAGGAGAACGCTCACTATTATCCTGAATTGAACGCCCAACATAGCTTATATAGAGCTTACTTTGTGCCGACAACAATGCTTCCAGAAACAGGTACCTATCATCATCACGCCGAGATCGGTCACCCGCCTTTGCCCGTTTATTCATCAAATCTAACCCGTCCTGTGGCATTGCACGAGGATAAACACCATCATTCATACCTAGAAGGCAAACGACTTCGAATGGAATAGAACGCATAGGCATCAACGTGCAAAAATTAACTTGCCCAGCAAGGAAGCGCTGGCTGACTCGTGAAGCCGAGAGTTTGGATTGTAAATAATCCACCAAAATAGTGGGTGAAAGGGATTGCAAATAGTTGGCGTCGGAGAGTTGTGTCGCCAGTTGTTGCAACGCATCACGAATAGATTTTAGTGCTACCTCACCTTCTAATTCTACTAAGAAAAAATCATCGATTAGACGGTAAAGCAGTGCTTGCCAATCCCCTATTGATTGAGCCTGAGCGAGTTCACGACGGTAGGAGGTAATACGATCAATAAAATGGGCGAATTTTCCGGCTATTTCCGCGTCCATTCCTTGTACTTCATTATATGGCGCAATAGATTGAGTTGGGGTTTCATAAACATTGATGCTTTCATGCATCGCGTAGCCCAGTAGCATACGTTGAATGCCAAACAACCAGGTATTTTGCTTGGTATCTGGGAGGTTAAACTCGGATCCAGTCGTACTATCAAGCCCCCATCGAATACCGGTTTCCTCTACCCAACGTTTACCTTTCTCAAATTCATTATCACTTAAAGAGAATCGACAAAGAATTTCTGGTGTCTCGAGTAATTCAAGAACCTCAGACGCACTGCACCGGCTATCTGGTAGTGTTAACAAACGGATAAAAGCATTCAGGATTGGGCTCTCTTGAGAGGCACTCCTATCAGAAATTGAAAATGGGATGTAGCGTTTGCCCGGTGCGTTACCAAAAACAGCCTGAATTGCCGCACTATAAGCATTAATATCCGCCACCATAACGATAATATCTCGTGGTTTCAGTTCCGGGTTTTCTTCAAACATCTCGAGCAATCGATCGTGCAGCACTTCCACTTCTCGCATTGGGCTATGACAAGCATGCAGTGTTACAGAGTTATCCGTGTTATTTATCTGGTTTTTATGGTGACTAGAATAGAGGTTTTGATCATCTTGTCTCTCTTCAAGGTTTAAGATATCCGCCTGAATTTGATGCAGTAGATTATCTCGATTAACCTCAACAAAGGCTTCTATTTCATTGGACGAAAGTTGAGACAGTAGAAACATATTGTCTCGACCCAGTTTACCCAATGATGCCAGTAAACCGTTTCCGATAACCTCGGTGTGAAGAGTATCGAGTTCATCGTCATCAATCGGTTGTTTAAGCTGTGCTGATTCCCCTAAAAGCTCATAATGATTTGGCGATTCGGGACTTACTTTCCACTCGATATGTTGACGATTTTTCATCGCTAACCTTGCTAGATATTTACGATCCCTTACCTCTCCCCAATAGTAACGACTGGGGTTAGTAAACATCAGGTGTACATCCATATGTTGACCCAATGCGGCCAATGCATCCATATAACGCGGTGGAATAGAAGAGATACCAAAGACAAATAAGCGCTTGGGCATAGACTCCAAGCGGCCCGTATACTGCTCTAGTGTCTCTATGAAATGCTCATAAAGGTTGGCTCTGTGGTAGGGAGATTGATCCAAAACGACGGTATGATCATACAGTGCTTGCCACAAAATTTTCTGCCATGGCTGTTCACCATTCAGTTCCAACACCTCTTTATCTTGTTCCCACATCGCTATCCATTCGGGTCGGTAAACCAAATAGCCGTCAAAGATATCGGCGATTTTTTCCGATAACTGGTAGAGTTTGGACTGATCATCATCGTTAACCAAATAACTTCTCAACTGAATGAAATCAGGGCTGTCCAACAACTTGGGTAATATATGCATCAACTTCCAAGTCATCGACTCTTTATTAAACGCACTCTTAACCGGAACGTCATCTAACACCTGAACAAACATGTTCCAGATAAACGTTGCAGGCAATGGGAATTCAATATTTGCTGCGACGCCAAGCTCTTTTGCTAATTCGATCTTGAGCCACTGAGACATCCCAGGGCTCTGCACCAAGATCTGCTCCGTATCGAACGGGTTGTCCAACGGGTTCGCTCGTATTAGCTCCGCAAGGAGAGACTTAAGCACATCGATTTGATTAGAGTGATAAACGGTAAACAAGGAAGGTCCTCTATCCATTAAGGCAGTTAGATAACGCTTGAATCAGATTAGCATAACTACCATTACCAAGTAACCTCAAGATAACACTTCAAGTCAAAGCCTTGTCATTGGCAATCAATAAGATAGATTAATAGATAGCGAATTATCCACACGCATATTATAGTTTAAAAATTCTTAACCTTTTACCCTTTCTATTTAAGAAATTATGAACATATCTCTAAAGCAACTCAATGTGTTTATTGCCATAACCCAGCATAGGACTCTCTCTGCTGCCTCAGGATCGCTTTGTTTATCGAAAGCCGCGGTAAGTCTCTCTTTAGCTGAGTTAGAAAGACAGCTAGGCCATACTCTGTTTGATCGAGTGAATAACCGTTTGGTTCTCAATCAACAAGGTCAGTTATTGCTACCTTTAGCTGACGAACTTATCAGTCGAGCCAACGATATAGAGCAGCTTTTTGTCTCGAATAATACGCTAATCGGTCACTTACACATTGGCGCAAGTAACACCGTTGGGAATCAAGTGGTTCCTTTGTTACTCAGTCGTTTCAGAGAAAAGTACAATCACTTTAATCAAACACTCGTCATTGCCAATACGGAACAGGTCGGTCAGAAACTTATCGATTTCGAATTGGACATCGGATTAATTGAAGGCGAGTTAAAGCAAAGTAACATTAAGGCTACCCCGTGGTTTTTTGACAATATGGTGGTGGTTGCATCCCCCACACACCCTTTGGCAAAGCATCGAGGCATTACACTGCAAGAACTGGAGAAACAAGCCTGGTTACTTCGAGAGCCGGGGTCTGGTACCCGAGAGTATTTCATCAAACATTTAGCCGCTAATTTAACGCATTGGAAGGAGTCTTTTGAACTCAATACTACCGAAGCGATAATCAATGCAGCATCAGCAAATCTAGGTTTAGCATGTCTTTCTCAGCTTTCCATTCAATCAGCCATTAAAGATGGTCGAGTCGTCTGTTTAGACTTTCCTTTAACCACAAAGCGAGACTATTGGCTTATCGTACACAACGATAAATACCAAAGCCCTTTGGTTCAGAAGTTTATAGCGTTTTGCCTACACTATCAGGGAATAAAAATAGACTAGCGAGATCCATCCTTCGTTGATATTTCTATTCGATTCCGTCCTTTCGCCTTTGCCGTATACATTGCTATGTCAGCACTTTGTACTAATTTCCCTAACGTAGTCCCATGGAGGGGATAACTGGCGATACCGACACTGACCGTTAGTTCATTATCCACACTAAGTGGTAGAACACCTGTAGATTTCGCTATTTCTTCTCTCAAGAATTCAAGCTTATTTAGTGCTTCAAAGCTATCTAGCGATGGGAAAAATATTAGAAACTCTTCCCCTCCCCAACGGTATAGAATACCTTTTTTACCCAAAAATCGGTCTATCCTTTCTACCAATGCTTTCAACACCATATCGCCAGCTGAATGTCCAAACTCATCATTAATCAATTTAAAGTGATCAATATCTAACAGAGCAATAGAGAATTCGTTGCACTCTTTCTCTGATTCAATAATTCTATTTTCAATATTTTCTCTGCAAACTCGACGATTAAAAGCGCCTGTTAATTCATCTGTCGAGGCTTGGTTTTCTAAACGTTGTTGCTGTTTTACCTGTTCCGTTATGTTCTGCACCATACCCACAGCTACCAATGGTTCACCGTTCTGTCCATACTCACTCACTTTCCCTTTATCTTGCACCCAAATATAGTGTCCAGCTCGGGTTTTCAGACGGTACCTAGCTTCAAACTTATCCACGTTTCCTTTAAGGTGCGCATTCAATAATGCAAATACCTGTTCAATATCATCAGGGTGTATCCCTTCCTTCCAGAAATTCACATCGGAAATAGGCTCTTGAGGGCCATACCCTCTCATCTGTTTTAACTTTGGGCTAACGTATATCTCATCGGTTTGAATATTCCATTCCCAAATCCCATCAGTCGCGTCATTCAATGCATACCATAAACTGTGCTGATGGCCTTTTAGCTCTTCATCTATCATTGCTCGAGTAGTGATATCGCGTGCGATAGAAAGAAAAAGATGTTTACCATCACGGTGAATATTGCTCGTTCTTACTTCAACTGGAAAGACGCTGCCATCCTTGCGTTTATGACGACCAAGAAATAAATAAGGTTCTTCAGACTGAGATATAACTTCCGCGATTTCTGTCCATTGTGGTTGATTAATGACATCTTCTTGCAAGCTCATTACGGATTGATAAAGCACTTCATCACGAGTCATTCCATGAGAATCACAACCCGTTTGATTTACGTACAGTACATTGGAGGTTTCAGGTTCGATAAGGTAGATAGCATCCGCAAGGTCATCAAGTAAACAATGACTTACAATGTTTTGATTTTTGTTCCCAAGACACTTCTTTAGCTTCATGCGTTCTCCTTCCACCGACTTCTTATCAAAGGTTATATGCTTACCGCTGTTTTAATCAAGAATCGTTGCCATTTTTAAGCCTAAAAGCGTGGTGAGGTCTAACTAATGCTGCCTATCTAAAAATTGAAGGGGGGTAAGGCCTCTGTTATTTTTAAACATACGGCTAAAACTCGCAACATGAGTATAGCCGAGGCTCGCTGAGACCTGCTCGATCGAATACCCTCGAATAAATAAGTTAACCGCTAGGTTACTCAGCACATAACTGGATATTGTGGTGAAATTAATACCTAAAGAATGCAATCGTCGACTGAACTGCTGCTTCGACAAGCCCATTAATCTAGACACATTATCGACACTAGGTACCCCTAAATGACGGGAGTAATTGATTGTCTCGTAAATAACTTTTATCTCATCGGCAGGGTCAGGCATGTTCAGAAGATCATCCAAGTCTGCAAAACTCATCGCTAAAGGCACCTTAGCCGATACATTAACGTGAGAAAGCGTAAACCTCTCATTATCATTAAACCAAATCTCCGCCTTGCTATGATTCCAACCAATATCACATTGAAAGAAATCTTGATATATACCGAGGTTTAGACCGGTTCCCGGAAGCATAACTCGTATAGGATTAAAACCTGTTCCTAAATAACGGCGCAGAACCTTAGTCATAAAAACGGCAATCCGCACACTATCATGGGTTTTTGCCTTTGCGTCTATCGAAGGGTTTTCATAAACCCACTTTAAAAGAGGACCCACCTTTTCTCCCGCCAAAAAGGCACCTGATTGCAAACAGCTTATTCCCGTATTTATTCTACGAATAGTCGTAGCCAAATCGCTGCCAGAAAAGATCCAATGGCTGATCGGCCCCATTTTGTCGATCTTTTCATTCTTAATCATTTTATAACAAAATCAGGGTCATTGGTTAATTTTTCTAGTTCCAAATACCATAGACTCACCTCTGCAACTGGAATTAGATTCATTGGTTCAGCAAATACTTTATCTGGTAGATTCAACTCATTGACAGCTTGCCCATAGGTTTCTATTGCTTTGCGGTACAAACCTAATTGCATCATAGCCCGCGAAAAATAACGATTTTGCACTTGTATGCTCCCAAAACACGAATAACAGATCTAATCAATAATAGCTCAATATTAAACAAATTTGTTATTTTCCAAACTAATGACTCTGATGTCATTCATTATGGAGCCATCAGTTTTTAATGAGGAATCGAGATGAGTTTATTAAGTGTCCCCTTTGTGGGTACGGGAGCCGATACCGCACTACATGTTGTTGCAGGGATCGTGCTAATCGCTAGCGTGGCTGCGGCTATATATGGTTTTTGGCGCTTCCACGAGATGCCGATTAATAAAGCTCATAGCCGAAACCACCAACAAATTGGATTGATTACCGCACTCACTTGGATTGGGTTTATTTGGCATTGGGTATGGGTTATTGCCGTAATCATCGCTTTTGTTGATATCGAAAAAGCAGTCATAAATTTAAGAGACACATGGAAACACTCTCCCACTCACACAAATAAAGAGGAAATTGAATCATGATTGAAGGTTTAGCCATTTGGGCACTCTTTATTTACCTACTCAGATTGGTGGGTATGCCGTGGAACAGCTATTCAAAAGTATTCTCCTATCTTGGCGGTGTGATATGGTTAATGTTTGTTTGGGTCGGGCTTATTAATTACGCTCCGATGGACCTATCCGGCGGTTCTGTGGTGCAGGCACCCCATATTCAACTGCGTCCTGATTCGCTTAATGTAAAAGGCAAGACCACCAAGATTCACATTAGTCCTAATCAGAAGATTGAAAAAGATCAGCTTATTTATGAGATCGATGACACCTCTTTTATCATTGCACTGAATCAAGCAGAGGTTCAACAAACCACCACAGAGTCAGCATTGAATACCGCGCTACAAGAGGTCGTCATTGCCGAAGCAAATCACACTGCGAGCCTACAAGAAATTGAAACGGCGCTATCTCAGATTGCAGCAGCACAGGCCGACCAGAAACTTCAAGAGAAAACACTTAAGCGATATGTGGAACAAAACAAAGCGGTGAATCACACGATTACAGAAAGTGACATCGATAAACAGGCGACCGCTTTAGAGCTATCAAAACAGAAGGTTTCAACTCAGAAGTCACAACTCGTTTCTATAAGACTTGATGTTGAAAAGGCAAAACTCAACATTGACAAAGCTGAGCTCAACGTGACAAGTCGCCAGAATGATATCTCTTCAGCAAAACAAGCTGTGGCCAAGGCTCAATGGGATCTAGATAGTACGATTGTGAAGGCGCCAACAGACGGCTTTGTAACAAACTTTATTCTACGTGAAGGGCAACGCGTCTCAACCATGCCTCGTTTGCAAATGTATACCGATGAAAAATATGTGCTTATGCGAGTGAACCACCAAGCTATTCGCAATGTAAAAGCAGGGCAAACTGCTGAGTTCGCATCAGCCGTCTACCCGGGGAAAGTATTTTCAGCTGAAGTAGAAGGCATTGTAGAAGCGACCGGAGAATCACAAGGCTCACTCACCGGTTTTGACGACTCAGTTCGTGCAACAACGGGGAAAAACCTACAAAATAAGCATCACTTTGTAAGGCTAAAGATTGAAGAACCAGAAGGCTACGATATTCCCGTTGGTTCGGTAGGATTGGCATGGGTAAGTGCTGAAAAGCCAATTACCTTCCTTTCTTTCCTAGATATTATTCGTGGAATCATCATTAGAATGAAATCACAGGTTTACTACTTCTACTCTATCTAAAAAAGAGACTCTGTTTGAAATTATAATGCCAGCCAGTTTAATCAACTGGCTGGCATTATAACTTATTGGGTATTTACGCCACTCGTTGGCTTAGGCTTAGGTCGTTGAGTAGTTGCTGAGTATTCACCCCAGTGAACTGCATTAACTCATGTTGCACCGCTTTCGGTAGGTGCGTGTTGCGTAGGTTCCAGTTGTCTGGCTGAATAAAGCGACCATTGTGGCCGTTGTACCAGCGGCTGTCCATTTGCACCAAGCCTGTACTGTAGTCGGTGAACTTGCCCGTGTAACGATACGGCATAAGCTGCGCAAACTCGTAATTGGCTAACGGCTCTAGGTCGTAATAGTAGCTCATCACATCGTCGTATTTACGATACGAGCGACCCAACGCACTGTACGCCAAGCGCATGGCGCTGCGGCCGGTGTTATCCAATACATGCACACTGCTGTCTAAACGGTCACTATGAATATAAAGATTTTCAATATCGGCGTAGACATACCAACCGTCTTTAATTAAATTAGTCTAGGGAGTCGGTATTCAAATAATGTAGCCTTAAATCAAACGCTCATAATCATGTCAAATACATCCCAACTAAAAGACCATTTAAAATTCGTTTTTAATTCACCTTTTAATATAAAATTTTCAGTAGTCCCATTTTTATACTTAATATCATAATTTAAAAACACCTCTAAATCATTGTAGTGTTCTTTAGGTATAGTTATTCGTTCAAACGAGTAACTAATACGTTTATATTTTTCGCTAACAATCACTTGCTTAGGGGTTTTATATACTTCTAGTAGCAAGTTTTGTTCTGTGTTTTTCATTTCAAATTTGTTTACAAATAAACTGTCGATTTTTTCAATCTCTTCGCCACTAAATTTAACCATTAAATTATAGGTAGTAGACACTTCAGTATACACTCTACCTTCAATTTCATATCTGCGATAATCTCTCGGATAAAAAACAATATCTATCTCATATTTACCATCATCCACAGAAAACCAACTATACTCATATTTATGATATACATGCGCACTTACCCAAAGATAATATATGATAATAAAAGTAATAACGAAACAAACTTTATGTTTTAGTTTTTTAATCATCACATACCTCAACATTGCCAAACTCAGCATAAGGAGCAATATCTTTTATCACATGACTTAACGGGTTATTACCTTTATTCAAAGTCCCCATATTTATCTCATCGTTAACATGCGTGTATGTACCATCACCATTTGGTTTAACTACTACCTCATACTTCCCATACCTGTTAGTTATATTTTTTTGAATGAAATTTTCTTCTTTCTCAACTTTACTTGTAAACTTTAAATTATTTTCATTACCTATTCCCTGCCTATGAAATAAAGTTTCTTCTTCAGAGGCTTGCTTCATACCATAATCACCAGCACTAGTAATGGCATCTTCACTTAAGTCGTGCTTTCCATACAACCCTTTATCTTTCAAGAACTGGTCATTCTCCTCATTTCTTGAATAATGTTCGATTTTATTGTCTTCCTGAACAACCGAATTATAGTAACTATCAGGTACATACATTGCGTTCAACCCATACGGATCCACATACTTCAATGGATTGCCACGTACATAGCCATAAGCCATCTGTTGGCTTGGGTCGTTGAGCAGTTGCTGCGTATTCACCCCAGTGAACTGCATTAACTCATGTTGCACCGCTTTCGGTAGGTGCGTGTTGCGTAGGTTCCAGTTGTCTGGCTGAATAAAGCGACCATTGTGGCCGTTGTACCAGCGGCTGTCCATTTGCACCAAACCTGTACTGTAATCGGTAAACTTACCGGTGTAGCGATACGGCATTAGCTGC
>LLEJ01000068.1_pt1 | contig 14407 bp, 17 predicted proteins | sample 595831 | NCBI WGS metagenome assembly LLEJ01 (sample SAMN02919310, study PRJNA255460) | bioreactor metagenome | biome: chemostat; feature: culture 2011_10.1; material: sediment; isolation source: day101 10degC chemostat 2011 inoculated with Wadden Sea sediment taken from... | place: Germany: Bremen... | reverse complement strand
AATGATTCTAATAATTTAGCCATACATTGTCTCTCTTTTGTATGTCTTGGTTTATGTTTGAATCCTAGTTTTGAACTAACTTCAGGGAGGATATCAAAATTTAAAATATCAAGTTTTTTCTTTGCAGTATTATGTAAAGCATTTCTTACTTGGAAAATATATTCTAAAGAACCTCTATATTTTTTGTATTCTTCTTCTGTAAACTCTTTTCCTATTAGGTGCTTAATATCAGAAACTCCAAAGATAACTGTTGCCATCCAGAAAATCATATTTGATTCTCTCATTCCACCATATCCATCTTTTATATTGGGTTCCATTTTTAGTGGGTTCTTTAAAAGTCTTTGTTTGTGTTCTTCTAATTTATCATTGATAAATTCTTTTTGATTAGTTTTTCTAATTTTATGAAGAACATTTTGGTATCCATACCATAAGTGTTTTGAACCATAAATCATTCTTGATTCTAAAATTGATGATTTAATTGTAATGTCTTCTTTTACTTCTTCTTCAATTTCTTTTAATTCATGTACTCTTGAACCAAGTTTTAATCCACAATCCCAAGCAAGGGTAATGAATTCTTCCATAATCTCTTTTAAGTTGTAACCTTTAATATCTTCATATAGAATCATTAAATCAACATCAGAATAGATACAAAGTTGTTCTCTTCCGTAAGACCCTAATGCAATAAGTGTGATAGGAATTGAAGTACTCATAGGTTGGTACTGACCAAAATGTTTTCTCAATATATATTTATATAGAGAAATTAGAAACTTGTCAGTATGTTTTGTATGTTTTACAAAGAAATCTTTTCCTATAGTAGTATCAAGTGTTTCATCGATTGATTTTACGTAGCTCTTAAAAGAGTTTCTGAATACTTTTGATATTTCAAAATCTTGTGCATTATTTGCAATTAGTTCTTCAACTTTTATATTTATTTCAGTCATTTAAAAAATCTTTATGCGTATCAAGTTTTTTTCTAAGTGTTATTCTATTTAATCCTAAATGTTTAGCCATTTGCACTTGAGATTTATATTTTTTTGATGCAGCTTTTAAAATAGGTACCTCAAGAAGATTTAAAAAATCTTTATAAGAATCTTCTCCATGCATATTCGAATACATATAATTTTCCATAAACATTAATATCTCATCTTCTCCTATAGTTTCAAAAAGATAAGAGAAATATATTGATTTCCTCATGCTATGCGCATTGTTAGATATATTAATCATAAGTTTTGAAGGAATAATTTGTTCTAAATCTAATGTAGAACTTGCTTCTTTTGAAAATTTATTTGTTAATGCTTTTACATCTTCTTCTCTATCTTTTAATGGAGGTAGTTCCATTGTAATTGAAAATTGTTCACTCAATTTATTATTTAATTCTTCTTTTAATGTTGTTGCTATTACTCTAATAGAGTTTTCGTTTATCCAATTTATAAGTAAATCAATATTTGTGATGTTTTCTATTTTATCTATAATAATAGAACAATTTTTTAGATTTATTACATTGTCTATAATATCTTGTTGTAAATTTTTTGCCTTAAAAACTGGAGCATTTGGAACAATGTATTGAGATAATGATTTTTTTCCAACTCCTGCTCCTCCGGATATCAATGCATTTACTTCAACACTTTGTAAAAGATGAGCAGAGTTTAAAATCTCTTTAGAGTTTTTTGAAATAGCTATGTAATCTTTCATTTTATACCTTATTTTTAGTTAATTTGATAAATACTGCAAGTGCAATAAGTATTAAAGAAATACCTGTAATTAAATACAAGGCATTTACCATTTTGTCATAATCGTTTATAGCAATTTTAAATACAACAATAAGTGCTTCAATAGATAAAGCGATTATAATTGTAATTAAAAATTTTGTAATCATTTTTGTTTCAACTTTAGAGTTTTTAGAATAAGATTTGAAAAATACCTCTTGTTCTAAAATAGTTTTTGCTAAATCAAATATTGCGATACCTAAAGTTAATGCAATGATTGGTTTAAATATTATTTCTAATTCAATACCCTCTTTAAACAGAACAAAAATTATAAAATCATATAAAGAGTAAAGTATAATAAAAGTAGATAGTGCAATCATAGAAAAACCAGCTAACATATAAAAGAATTTTGTTGCACTATGAAAAGGCTTATGTAATTCAATAAGATTTAATCTTTCTAATAGAACATCAATTCTAAAATCTAAAAATATAATTGTGTCATTTTCTTTTATTGTTACTGTAACACAATTACTTCTTGTTGCACTACTGATATATGGTGTTGAAAAAGCTATATTATTGTCTTTAAATTCTAATCTTGTTATTAAATGACTTCTATCTTTATTTTTTGCTTTATCATCTATTTTATTTTTATAAATATTAGGTGATACTTGATTCTTTGTAGTTTTATTGACTAAATATATAAGTTCGAGTGAAGGAAAAATATCAAATACTTCTGCAAATTTATTTTTTTCATAAATATTTATTTCTCCAATATTTTTTAAACTTTCTTGTATAAAAAATTCAATTTTATCTCGGTTTTGATCATATATTTCTAAAAACTCTTTCATCAGCTCTCCTAAAATTTAATTATAACACACTGTATATAAAATGTATGTATAAAAAATATACAAATAGTTAAAAAATAAAAATTTGTAGAATAAATATTAAAATAGTAAATTTTTTTATATTCTGTAAAACCTGGAGAGCTTAGCTATTTTATGGGCTTTTTATGACAAAAAAACTTAAAATATAAAGTAAAATTGTATAAAAAACATACAGATAATTAGGATATTGCCCTTCTTTATTTTGATAGAATTTCAGCATAATTATTTTCAAAAAGGAAAAAAATGGAAAATTTTAATGACTTAAAATACATATTAGACGGGTTCTTATTTGTATTTTCTGGTGTATTAGTAATGTGGATGGCAGCAGGGTTTGCTATGTTAGAAGCTGGTCTTACAAGATCAAAAAATAATGCAACTGTATTAACTAAGAATATTGCACTATTTGCAATTTCTTGTATTATGTATTACTTTGTAGGTTATAACTTAATGTATGGTGAAGGTTCATCTTTTATGGGAGCTTTTTCAACTATTAGTATGGAAAATGCAGCTGACGCAGCTTATCCAGCTGCAGCTGACTTCTTCTTCCAAGTTATGTTTGTTGCTACTGCCGCATCTGTTATCTCTGGAACTGTAGCTGAAAGAATCAAGTTATGGCCATTTTTAATCTTTGTAGTATTTTTATCTGGTTTAATTTATCCAATTCAAGGTCACTGGACTTGGGGTGGAACTGAACTTGGTGGTTTAATTGCTGGTTTCTCTGACTTTGCTGGTTCTACAATTGTTCATTCTGTTGGTGGATGGGCTGCATTAGCTGGTGTATTAATCCTTGGAGCAAGACGTGGTAAATATGGTAAAGATGGTAGAGTTAGACCAATCCCTGGTTCAAACTTAACTCTTGCAACACTTGGTACATTCATATTATGGATGGGATGGTTTGGATTTAATGGTGGTTCTCAATTAGCCTTAGGTTCTAAAGCTGATATCGATGGAATTGCTTTAGTTGTAGCTGATACAAATATGGCTGCTTGTGCTGGTGCAATTATGGCAGCGTTATTAACTCAACTTTTATACAAAAAAGTGGATTTAACAATGGTACTAAATGGTGCTTTAGCTGGTCTAGTATCTGTAACTGCTGGTCCAGATTTAGGAATGGTTGTTTCATTTATTGAGGGTATTATTGGTGGTGCATTAGTTGTATTTGCAGTTCCTTTATGGGATAAGTTAAAAATTGATGATCCTGTTGGTGCTTTATCTGTTCACTTAGTTGCAGGTATTTGGGGAACATTAGCTGTTGGTATCTTCAACCCAGAAGTTACAATCTTAGCTCAACTTAAAGGTATCGTTGTAATAGGTGCATTTGTATTTATCACTTCATTTATTATTTGGAAAGTTCTTGATTTAGTAATTGGATTAAGAGTTGATGAAGAAACAGAAATTACTGGTCTTGATATTCATGAAACTGGTCTTGAATGTTATCCAGAATTCAAAAAAGCGTAATAGGATTTAAAAATGAAAAAAATTGAAGCGATAATTAAACCTTTTAAACTTGAAGATGTAAAAGAAGCATTAGTTGAAAATGGTATTGCTGGTATGACAGTATCAGATGTAAAAGGTTATGGAAGACAACAAGGTCACTCTGAATTATACAGAGGGGCTGAGTATGTAGTTGATTTCTTAGCGAAAATAAAAATAGAAGTTATAGTTAATGATGAAGATGTTGATTCAACAATTAGTGTAATTGTTGAAGCTGCAAAAACTGGAAAAATTGGTGATGGTAAAATATTTGTTACTCCAATTGATGAAGTTATCAGAATTAGAACTGAACAAAGAGGAAATGAAGCTGTATAAAAAGCTTTAATAGGAGGAGAATTTTTCTCCTCCATTTTAAAAATTATCTTATTGTATAAAAAATATACAAATGACTACTATCTTAAACTTTTAAAAAAATATATAATCCTTTCATAATAAAAAACAATAAGGGTTAAGATATGGATTTAGAATCAGTAAGCTACGTAATTGACACATTTTTTGCAATATTTGCAATGACGTTAATTATCTTTATGGTACCAGGTTTTGCAATGTTAGAAGCAGGACTTGTAAGAACTAAAAACGTTTCAGCAGTACTAATGGTTAATACAATGATTTATGCAGTTGCATCAATCTCATTTTTATTAATAGGGTATTCAATTGCATTTGGAGACTTTGGAAGTGATACAATGTCTGGATGGGCAGCATTTTTATTCCAAATGGCATTTGTTGGAAAAGTAATTAATATTATGTCTGGTGGTGTATCTGAAAGAGCAAAAGTTCTACCTTTAGCGTTATTTACAGTAATTATGGGTGGAATTCTTTATCCTACAGTTGTAAACTGGTCTTGGGGTGCAGATATGTTAGATGGTACTTTCTTAGATATTGCAATGTATGACTTAGCAGGTTCAACTGTAATTCATTCAACTGGTGGATGGGCTTTATTAGCTGCAATATTAATAATTGGTGCGAGACGTGGAAGATATACAAAAGATGGTGGAGTTAGAGTAATTCCTGCTTCGAATATTCCTTTAGTAACACTTGGTGCTTTCCTTTTATGGATTGGTTGGTTTGGATTTAATGGTGGTTCAGTAGGTTCAATTGCATCAAAAGAGTCTGCAGATGCTGTTGCTTTAACTATTATGAATACAAATACAGCTGGACTTGCTGGAGCTATTTGTGTGGGTGCATTTATGTATTTTAGATATAAAAAACTGGATATAACTATGGTACTAAATGGTGCTTTAGGTGGATTAGTTGCAATTACTGCTGGACCTGATTTATATGATATTTATACTCCAATTTTAATTGGTGCAATTGGTGGAGCATTAGTTGTATTTGGTGTATCTTTCTTTGATAGATTAAAACTTGATGATCCTGTAGGGGCTTTATCGGTACATTTACTTAATGGTATTTGGGGAACATTAGCAGTTGGAATTTTTGCTGCAAATGGTGAAGATATTACATTTATGGGACAATTAAAAGGTGTTGTAGTAGTTGCAATATTTGCTTTTGTTTCTTCGTATATAGTTTTATTTATTATTAATAAAATGGCACCACTAAGAGCTGATAAAGATGAAGAGATGCAAGGTTTAGATGTAGAAGAGTGTGGTTTAGAAGCATACCCTGAGTTCAAAAGAGCTTTTTAATATAGCGTATAAACTAAATAATAAAAAAAATTAGATAGAATAAAATACATAAAAAAAGGATGAAATTTGAAAAAGATTGAAGCTGTAATTAAACCGTTTAAATTAGAAGATGTAAAAGATGCCTTAACTGAAGCAGGAATTACTGGTATGACAGTATCAGATGTAAAAGGTTATGGAAGACAACAAGGTCACTCTGAATTATATAGAGGTGCTGAATATGTTGTAGATTTTTTACCAAAAATTAAATTAGAATTAATTGTTGCTGAAGAAGATGTTGATTCAACAATTGAATTAATTATCAATTCTGCAAAAACAGGAAAAATTGGAGATGGTAAAATATTTGTTTCTTCAATTGAAAAAACAGTTAGAATTAGAACAGGTGAAGAAGACGAGGACGCAATCTAGTATGCAAAACTTCATTATAAACTCGGCTTTAGATATGCATCTTCATTTACGTGATGATGACATGCTAAAGCTTGTAGGTCCACTAACATCAAATACTTTTTCTGGTGCTTTAATTATGCCAAATTTAGTTCCTCCAATTACAACAAAAGAAGCACTATTAGGATATAAAGAAAGAATAAAAGAAGCATGTAAAGAAGATGAATTTGATGCTTATGTAACTTTGTTTTTTAAAAATGATTATTCATATGAATTTTTAGAAGATATAAAAGATGATATTATTGCAATAAAACTGTATCCTGCAGGAATTACAACTAATTCTGATACAGGTGTTGCATCTATGGATGTAGAAGTTTTAAGACCTACTTTAGAGTCTATGAGTAAATTAGGGATTCCTTTATGTATTCATGGAGAAACAAATGGTTTTGTAATGGATAGAGAGGCTGAGTTTATGCCAATTTACGAATCAATTGCAAAAGCATTTCCTGATTTAAAAATTATAATGGAACATATTACAACAAAAGATGCTATTGAATTATTAGATAAATATGATAATCTTCATGCAACTGTAACTTTACATCATTTATTAATTACATTAGATGATGTAGCTGGTGGGATGTTAAATCCACATCTATTTTGTAAACCAATTGCAAAAAGACCAAGAGATAGAAAAGCTTTATTAAAAGCAGCGTTAAAAGCTCATCCAAAATTAATGTTTGGTAGTGATTCTGCTCCTCATCCAAAACATAAGAAAGAGTCTTGTGGTTGTGCTGCAGGCGTATTTACTTCACCTATTGCACTTCAAGTATTAACTCAGCTTTTTGAAGAGCATAATTGTTTAGATAACTTAAATGCATTTGTATCATTAAATGCACAAAGAATTTATGACATTCATCCAAAACCTAAAACAATAAAATTAGTTAAAAAAGATTTTGAAGTACCTTCAATTTATGAATATAAAAATGAAAATGTTGTTCCTATGTATGCTGGTGAAACAATTTCTTGGAGTATTGAAGACTAATAATAGTTTAAAAAAAGAGGTAACAATTAGAAGTTATCTCTTTCTTGAAGAAGTCTTTTAATATTTTCGCTAGATTCTTTAGCTTTTACTATTCTTTCTTCTCTCATAACTCTTAATGTTTCAAGAGTTTCTTGTTTCTCATGATCAATGTTAGATTTAACTTGAATAGCTTTTCTATTATTAGATATTCCCGAAACCCCTACAAATTTCTCTGTATTATTAACATATATTTTTGAAGAAGAAGATGTCGCATTTTTATTAAATACAATAATATCATCTTTATTTAATTGAAGAAGTTCTGCAACTGATAGTTCAGTTTCAGCCATAATTGCTTCAATATTCATTTTTGCACCAGAAATAAGAGCTGAGATATCTTTTTTTCTACTTGCTTTTTTATTTTTACCTTCATTAAACATTTTTTCAACAATTTTATTTAAAAGTGTTTCAATATACGAAATAGGGTAACAAATAGATAAGAAACCTGACTCTTCATCGATTGTAATCTCAAGAACAACAAGTAATACAATTTCATGGTCAGAGATAATTTGAATCGCATTTGCATTTGTATCTCTTGATTCAATTTTAAAGTTTAAAGTTGTTATTTCATCCCAAGCTTTAAATAAATGTTTTACAAACATTTTATAAAAGTGATCAAATATTTCAACTTCTATTTCAGTTAATTCTCTATCTAAATTATCACTTGCTGCAACGGCACCACTTCCTAAAAGTTCAGCAATAATTTTATGTGAAATTCCAGGGTTACATTCAATTACAATTCTTCCTTCTAAAGGTTTAATAGATAGTGTATTTAGTGAAGTAAGTTGAGGAATTGAAAGGATAAATTCTCCATATGTCATCTGCTCAATAGAATATAGTTTTATATCAACTATTTTTCTAAGCATTGCAGAAAGGTCTGTAATTAAATCCCTTAACATTTTGTCATGTAAAGTTGAAAATGCTTTGAACTGTTCATTTGAAATTCTATTTGGTTTTTTAAAGTCATAAATAGAATAGTTTTTTTCTTTTGAAATAATTTGTTCATCAACAGAAGTATCAATCTCTTCTCCTGCTTCTGCAATATCTAATAGTGCATCAATTTCGTCTTGACTTAAAAATTCTGCCATATTATCCTCTTATTTCCAATTCTACATCTAAAGCACCCATGTCTTTAATCATTTTAATAGTATCAATGATCTCTGTCATAGGTAGTTTCATAACTTTCATTGCTCTTACTAAGTCAGAAACAGTGGGCATTTCTTTACTATTCATCAAGGTATTATCAATATTTACAGCAACTGGCATATTATTAAGTTTAACATTGTCTCCAATGTCTTTACCTTTATTAATTTTCTTATCATCCCATTCAAAATCACTTAGTTCAGACTTTTTAATTCTGATTGTAAAACTATCTCTTGCAACGGTTATTGGTTCAATTGGTATATTTGCTCCTGCTACTATTGCTTCTCTACTCATATCAATTATAATTTTTTTCTTAAAACTTGAATCAAGTTCTATCTCTTGAATATCTGAAATAAACTTTACAATAGAGATATTAGCTGGTTTTTTAATTTCTACAGTTCTAGTATCTGTAGCCATAGCAAGTGCTCGTCCAAAGTGTTCATTTATCTTTTTTTCTATTAAATAGGCTTGTTTTGCATCATTTTTGAATAAACTAAGTTTTACTGAATCTTCATCTCCTAGTGAATAATCTACTTCATTTTCAATAGTAGCACCTTCATAAATAAAGCCAGTTGTAGCATTTTTACTATCTGCAACAATAGTTCCTTGAGCTAAAGCATAAACTTCTCCATCTACTGCTTTTAATTGTGTTAATAGAAGTTGTCCATGGTCAATAGATTTTGAATCACCAATTGCTGATATCTTAATTTGTATTTTATCCCCTTGTCTAGAAAATGCAGGAAGTTCAGCAGTTACCATTACTGCTGCAATATTTTTTGACTTTATTGATGATGTGGGAATTTTAATATATGAGTTTCTTAATAAATTTTGTAAACTTTGCATAGTAAATTCTGACTTGTCTCCAGTACCAGCTAATCCAACTACTAATCCATAACCTATTAATTGGTTATCTCTAATTCCAACAATATTGGAAATATCTTTTATAGTTTGAGCATAAATTGAATAACACGTAAAAAAAAGAAGTAGAAAAATTTTCAATATAACACCTTATGCTTAATTGCAGATATTTTATCTAAAATTTTATAAATAAAAGGTATAATCTTAACAAAAAATAATTTTAAGGTTATCTTTTGATTATATATATTTATGGAAGCGATAGTTTTAAAAAAGATATTCATAGTGTTTTAAATCATTCGAACATTAAGTTTAGACTAGATGAACATGGTGAGATAATTGATTTAAAAACTTTGGATGAGTTAAAAGATGCTATTGAGGATAATCCAAATAACATTTATTTAATTGATGATTCAAAAATTATAAAGAAGAATGCTTTAAATCAAAAGATTAAATTTTTAAAACCTAAAGACGGAATTGAACAAGAATATTTGTTGGATAATGGAATAGGTGATTTATCTGTAGATTCTATTGAAGAATTATCAAAACATATAATTAAGAAATTAGAGTCTATGATTCATGAAAAAGAATCTGATGAAATTCAAGAATCGATTATTGAAATTGTTGATGAAGCTTATGAAAATAATGATGAAGAAGAGAAAAAAGAATATATTCAATTAGATGATGAATTAAGTTCTCTTTTATCCCATGTAGAAGAAAAAGATGATGATATTTTTGAAGATGAAAATTCTTTAGAAGTAGATTCAAAAATAGAAGAAGATGATGATTTTTCGTCTCTACAAGATTTGAATTTTGAAGAAGATTTTGATAAGATAGAGATAGATAAAGAAAAAATTGATGAAAATTTAGCAGATTTAAATAAAAATATTGAAGAAAGTATTCAAGGAGACGAAATGGCAGATGAATTCTCAGAATTTGACACCTTAAATGAGGATGAAATTTTAGCAGCATTAGATGGTGTAAATAGCGATGTATCCGCTACAACTAGCAATAAAGTTTCTTCAATGGCTTCAAATAATACTGAGAGTGTAAATATTTCGGGTGCTTCAAATGTTGATGAAATAGCTCACCTAATTTCTAAACTACTTAATAATAAGACGTTGGAGATAACAGTTAAAGTAAAAGATTAATATGGATTTAATTGGAATTGCTGAAAATACAGTAAAAATCATCTTAATTTTAGGACTACCATCATTAATGGTAAGTATGGTAATTGGACTTATTATCTCAGTATTTCAAGCTGTAACACAAGTAAGTGATGCTTCCTTATCTTTTGTTCCAAAAGTAATTTTTGTTTCAGTTTTTGTATTAATATCACTACCATGGATTGGTGATAATATAGAGTCATATACCAAAAATTTATGGGATATGATTTTGATTTTTGGTCAACAATAATGATTGAAAAGTTACATAAGTTAAAGAAAAGTCAAACTGATCAAAAGCTTATGCAAAAAGGTCAGATAATGGCTAGAATAAATCATATAAATACTGAAATACTATTTACAGAAGAAAAAATTAATACAACAAGTGTACAAAAACATGGTGCAATATCAGATTTTGCAGTTTTGGCAATACACAGAAATACTATGAAAATGCATATTTCTAAGTTAGAAGTTGAAAAAAACAATTTAAATACACAATTAGAAGTTATAATTGAAGAAGTTATAGAACTACAAAAAGAAACAGAACAATTTGCGTATATGCTAGAAGAACAAAAGCAAGAAGAGATAAAAAGATTATTATTAGTTGATGAGGAAGCATCAAGTGAATATATTCAAAGTAAATATATAAATGGATAAAGGAGTTTTTTTGATAAGATTATTTTTAGTATTTTTTTATTTTTCAATTTTTTAGAGGCACAAGAAGAACGTGCAAGTAGTGCAGCTTTAATAAAGCAAAAAATTGAAGTAAAAGAACTTAAAAAACAACTAAATATTTTTTATAATAAAAAAGAGAAAGAGTATCAAGAAAGAAAAAAAGAATTAGAAACAATTTTAACAAAAATAGAAAAAGAGAAAAAAGATATTCAATCTTTACTTAGTAAAAACGAACAAACATTGTTAGATATAAAAGGAGCAGTTGATAGTAAAACTGCAAAAATATATAATAAAATGAAACCTAAAATTGCGGCAGGTATATTTAATCAAATGATTAATGATGGTAAAATTGAAGATGTTTTTGATATAATCTTAAAATTAAAAGAAAATAATGTTACAGCGTTGATGAAATTTTTAAGTTCTAAAAATGCATCATTGTTAACACAGATGCTTATGGACTATAAAACAGATAATCAAAATGAAGGGTAATCATGGCTGAAGAAGAAAATAATGAAGAAGTAAAACAATCAAGTGGTGGTGGAAAAGGGATGATGATAGTCCTTATCGCATTAATAGTTATATTATTAGTAGTTGTTGGTGGACTTGGTTATTTCCTTTATGCAAAAGGTATTTTTTCTGATCAACCAATGGGTGCTAATCAAGAACAAGTTAAAGAAGAATCTAGTGAAAAAAAAGAGACTTATAAAACTGCAATAAATGATTTAGTATTAAATATTACTAATGCAAAAGGTAGAGAAAAGTTAATGAAATTGTCATTTTCATTAAAAAGTACAGAACCTACTATTGAAGCAATTGTAGAAGAGTACAAACCTGAAATTGTTGATGTAGTTATTGCTCAAATTAGTTCTAGAAGTTCTGAAGAGTTGTTAACTGTTGGTGGGAAAGCATTATTAAAAGAAGAGTTATTAGAAGATATTAACAATATTCTAAATGAGGTTACATCTAGTAATGAAGATATAAAACAAAATAATGTTAAAAAGATTTTATTCACTACTTTTGTAATTAAGTAAAATGATAGTTGCAGTAAAAACTAATAGTAAAAAAAGACTTTTTATTAGAATAGCATCATTACTAGCTGTAGTAATGATGTTTGTTTTTTATTATTTTTATATGAGTAATGAATTCATGTCTAAACAAGAAGATGCAAATCAAAAAATTCAAACAATAAATAAAAATTCAAAAATAGAAAAAAGTAAAAAGTTAGAAAGAATAATCTATCGAGAAATTGAAACTGCTGTTGATTTAATTGGGCAAAGAAATATTTTAGATGTAAAAATTATTTCAAATAGAGCATTGATTGTTGTTGACTCTGATACAAATTTAGATGCATTAAAAGTTAGGTATGGAAGTATGGCTTTAATTAAAAAAGGTATCAAAGATACTAAGATAGCTATTGATCTAAAATATATAATAGAAAGTAAATATAATGAAAAATAGTTTTCTTTTATTAATAGTTGTGATATTTTTTACAGCATGTGTAAATGAACAAAACATAGAATTTGAAAAACCAAAATTACAAGTTCCAAAACCAATTCCAGTTGTAAAAAAGAAAAAAGGTTCTTTATATTCATTAAAAGGCCCATCTTTATTTGCAGATAAAAAAGATTTACAAATTGGAGATATTATTCAAGTTCAAATTAGCGAATCTTTATCTTCAAATACTAATAATAAAAGAGAAGTAAGTTCAGATAGAACTAATAGTTTAGGTGGAGGATTATTAACTGCAACAACAGGTAATACTCTTGGTGGAATAACAAAAAATGTAGCAAATAAACTTAATCCTATTGCAGGAGTAAATTTTGGCTCAACTACTAATACTGCAAATAATGGAGAAGTTAAAACTAAGTTAAGTGAAACTTTTTCTACGAATGTATCGGCAATTATAGAAGAAACTTATCAAAATGGAAACTATTATATAAAAGGTTTTAAAGAAATGTTGATTGATGGTCAGAAGCAATCTTTGATGTTAACAGGAGTTATTAGACCTTATGATATTACTTCTGATAATGCCATTTCTTCGTCACAAATAGCAAATCTAAAAATTATGTATAGCAAAGATGGAGAAGAACAAGATGTAATGCATGTCCCTTGGGGATTAAGTATTATACAGAAATTCTGGCCCTTTTAATCTAATTTTAAGAATTGTAATGTAATAATTAGTCATATTATACCTAAAGGAGTGCATATGTTAAAGTCATTAAATGTAGCGCAAAGTGGACTTAATGCAGCAAAAATTGCAGTTGAAAATGTTTCAAATAATATAGCAAATGAAAACACTCCTGGTTACAAAAAAAGAGTAGTTCAATTAAGTGAACAAGCTTTAATTGATTCTAGGTTTACAGGGCGTGGAGTACGTGCTGATGAGGCCTATAGAATCACCTCTCAATATATGTATGATAACATGATGAATGAGAATACTAAGTCTAATTATTTTAATGAAGTATCTTCTATGGTTGGTAATATTGAAGCAATGTTTCAAGAAACTGATTCAAGTGGATTTTCAAGTGATTTAAATAGATATTTTCAAGCAGTTGAAGACTTAAGGTCTAATCCAAATTCAGAAATTTATAGAACAACATTTAAGACCCAAGGTAAGGTAGTTGTTGATTCTTTACAAAATTTATATTCAAATATTGAAAAACAAGAAGAACTAACACGAATATCATTAGAACAAAATGTTGAAAAAGTAAATAGTTTAATTAATGAAATAGGATCAATTAATCAACAATTAGGACAATATAAAGAAGCTTCAAATGATTTACTTGATAAAAGAGATCAATTAGAGAATGAATTATCTCAATATGTAGATATCGAAGTTGATAGAAGTAATGATGAATATGAATTAAGAATTGGTGGAGCAATTGCTGTACGATATAATACTAATATTAGAGAAGTAGAACTTGTAGAAGATGATAGTACACAGATTGACAGATTTGCTACCACAGATGCTTTAGAAAATCCAATTGATAATATTACAGATAAAGTAGCTTTAGATGCTGATGATATAATTACATATAAACTTAACAATGAATTTGAAGTATCAGTTACAATAGGACAACAAATTTTTGAAGCAGATGGAGTAACTCCTATAGATTTTGATCCAACTACTCCTGGTGCAGATACAGTTGATAGTAGCAATTATCTTCGAGCTTTAACTTATAAAATTAATCATGATTCAAATATTTCGCAAGTAGTAGATGCATATAATGGTAATTATGCAATAGATAAAGATGGAAATAAAGTTGATAGTACAACGGAAGATAAGTTTTAGTAATAGAAGGAAGAGTCTCAGGGAAGAAGGTTCTTTGAAGGAAGAGTTTCTGTTACAAAATGACTGGTGCAACTGTAGATAGTCGTGATATTT
>LLEJ01000067.1_pt1 | contig 14495 bp, 23 predicted proteins | sample 595831 | NCBI WGS metagenome assembly LLEJ01 (sample SAMN02919310, study PRJNA255460) | bioreactor metagenome | biome: chemostat; feature: culture 2011_10.1; material: sediment; isolation source: day101 10degC chemostat 2011 inoculated with Wadden Sea sediment taken from... | place: Germany: Bremen... | reverse complement strand
CTATATGTTTCATTGTTATTATCAACATTTATATTTAATATGATTTATATGTTTAAACTCATATCTATGATATTAATTTGCATTGTTTATATAATCAGAAGCATTAAAACTTACCTTCTTCTATTAGGTTCAAAGAAGTTTGAAAAGTCATCAATAGTTGTAGACATGTATTTAAGTAGTTCATTTCCATTTTTGATTCTAGTATTCATGTAGTCTTTAGTTAATTCATCAAAATTATATGATGCTTCTAAATTCATAAATATTCCACCTAATTGAGAAAGAGGTTGTCTCCATTGATGGGCGATATGGGCAATCATTTCGCCCATCATGGCAAGTTTTGACTGTTGCATGAGTAAATATTCATTATCAAGTCTTTTTTTAATCTCTTTATCTACTTCCTCTTGTAAAAGGTTTTTCTCTTTTTCTATGTATAGTTACATCTTTAAATATTATCTTTATATAATTGTTATTTAGGTTTTTTGTATAATGTTCCTGATAATTCATATGAAGATTCACCTATCTTAATTATGGTATTAGTCATTACATTTCGATATTTAAACTTTTTATATATTTTTTCCAATCTTTCTTTTGAAAAATCAATGTTACTTTTTTATCTAATAATTTATCTCCAAATATTGATTTTGCTTTATTATTCATCCAATATAATATCTGTTCTTTTTCATTATCAAAGATTTCAATTATTGCTTCTGGAAGAAAATTCATTATCTCTTGTGCATGTTTAATCTTATTTTGAAGAATTCTTGAATAATTGCCTTTAATATGTTTTAATATGTCTCTATTTGTTAGTATATTAACAACATTGTCTTTTTTATCCAAAACTACGACACGTCTTATATTCTTTAGTTTCATAATATCTATTACATTTGTTACTAATTCATTTGAAGGTACAGTAATAATTGGCTTATTCATATATGTTTCAATATTTGATTTTAAATCTATCTCTTTAAATGTTATGTTTAAAATATCTTTTTCTGTAATAATCCCAATATGATGATTGTTTTGAGTAACAACAATTGAACCAACTCTATGTTCATGCATTAATAACAAGGTATCATCAATATTAGAGTTTACATCTATAGTTAATACTTTTTTGTTTGTTTTAACTATATCATTTATTTTTAAATCAACTTTATAGACATCTTCTTCTAAGTATTCAAATAAATCTTCTTGTGTTACAACACCTGAGTAATTGTCATTTTTATCAATTAAAACTATTCTACGTATATTATTTTTACTTAGCGTATCAAAAGCGATATCTATTGGACGAGAATGATTAACTGTTATAACTTTTTTCTTTCCAATTTTACTTACTGAACTATTAATATCAATCTTATCTTTTAAAACATTTACAATATCACTCTCTGTTAATATTCCAATTGGTTTATTTTTTTTAATTAATATTGCACATCCATTTTTATTCTTTATCATAATAGACATGGCATCTTTTATTGATACATCATAATTGACATGAAATATATTTTTATTTTTTATACTTTTTAAATTATTCATTTTAATCTGTCATCACACAAAGTTTATATCCTACACCACTAATATTTTTAAGAATTTTACTATATGTTTTATTTCTAATGTTCCTTATTTGGCTTCGTATCGCATCTTCTGTCATAATATCATCTGGCCAAATTTGTGTTTCAATTACTTCATAAGTAACTGTTTCATTTTTTTTATTTATTAAGAATTCAAGTAGTTGGATTTCTTTTTTTCTTAATATTATAATGGAATTATCATTTTTATTTAGTATATTCTTCTCTGTATGTTGATAAACAAAGCCTTCTCCTAGATTTATAATAGAAGGTAGAGTACTGTTCTTATCTAATTCATTTATTGCTTTTTGTGTCGCACTAAATAAATCTGTACCAGTTACTGGTTTAACTAAATATCTAGTTAAATCTAATTCAACTGCTTGTACCATAAACTCTTTATTTGTATAAGCAGTAGTCATAATAATTCTAGTTTTAAAATCATTCTTTCTAATTAGAGTTGCAAATTCAATACCATTTATTCCTGGTAAATTTATATCTAATAAAATAATATTTGGCTTGTATATTTTATATAAATCTAATGCATCTTCACAATTATCCGCAACATAAATTTTTTTGAAAAATCTATTTAAATACTCTACAATATGTTTTCTAACATCTAATTCATCTTCAACATATAATACTGTACAGTATTTCATTTTATTAATAAGGTCTTGTTTATCCATTCATTTTCTCTATATATCTTATTTTAATAAGAAGTTTTAAATATTTTCTAATTCTTTTTCAATTTTTATAAGTTCAACTACACCATCATACATATCTTGAACACATTGTACTTCTGTTACACCTAATCTTCTTTTATTACTAATATCATATATTCCACCAACACTCTCTGAATGTTCACCATGGATACCTCTAATTTGTAAATGGAACTTATCTGTTATATCCTTAAATCTATCCATATCTTCTGAAAGATTTGGTAATCTTATATGAACACTAGCTCTCATTGCAGTTCCAAGATTCGTAGGACAACTTGTAATATATCCCAAATGATCGTTATAAGAGAATTCAATTTTTTCTTCTATTTTTTTATTGCAGTAGTTAATCTTTCAAAAACTTCTTTTATATCTCCACCTTCTTGCATAGAAATAATTCTTAATTGATCTTCCTCATTTACCCATACTAAAAATGTTTTTTCATCATTATGAAAAATCCCTCTACCTGATGGCCAATCTCGATTTAATCCTGCGGCTTCTAAGAACCTATCTCCTGCTTTAAATAAGAAGTGATCTGAAATAAGCTGTTTACTAATCTCTTTAGACATTCCAGCTAAAGGATAATATTTTCCTTTTAAATTTCCTTCTAATGAATTTAAAGCATTAGAGGCATCACTTTCAACTTTTTCTCTTTGTTCCTTACTTATTGCAGGACCTAAAGGGATATTTGCAAAGTTACGACCAACTCTTATTCTTGTTGAAAGAATATATTTACCTTCTTTATCTGGGTTTGGTGCAATTAAATCATTAGGATTTAAATTACTTGAATGTTTCTCTTCTTTTGAAAATCCATGATAATCTTTAATTATTGGATCAAATAATAAATCATAAGTGCTATAAGATTCAATGTCCCCTGCATAAACACCAATTCCACTATCTAAGTTTATAACTCCCGAGGCTATAGCATCCTCTAAAGTAAAACCGTTTTTAGTTTGTTTAACAATCAATTTTGAATATACATCTTTAGTTAAATATTTTGATAATAAAGAACTACAACCCTGTGGAAATTCTGGACAATTAAAATTTTTTTTCATTTTGCTTCCTTACCTTTATTATATTCTTTTTAAATTTCTATCTAATTTAATATGATATAAATATCTAAGATATTCGAAAATTTTATTTTTTATTTTAATATAAAAAAATGTATATAAAAGGGAATAGAAATAAGATATTCTTTGATATGATTAAAAGCTAATATTCAAAAGGAGAATTTTATGAAAAAGACTTTATTAATTTTTATGGTTTTTATAACAACTTATGCAAATGCAATTAGCTGGTCACAATTAAAAAGTTGGGGAAACAAAAATATTGAACCGGACGTAAAGTATAATATTGAGACAGAAGGTTATAACGTAAGAGTATATGAATTTACACCAATTAGTGATCCAGGAAGTACTTGTATTATGACATTTACAAATGAAAAAATGGGTATGTTTTGTTTTAATAAATCAAAAGATGCTATAAAAAGAGATAAGTAACTAAGTGTTACTTACTCTGTTGCATTATGAATTGCTTTTTTTGTTGATTTATAAGCTTTAGAGCTTCCTTCTTTTGTAGCATCCCATGCATCAGAAGAGTCTTTTTTTACACCTTTCCACGTTGCACAACCACTTAAAACAAATATTGATACTAATATCGATAATACAATAGATTTCATTTTTATTCCTATTAAACAATTTTTATTTTTATTTTACAAAAAATATCTATATATTTTACTTTAAGAAAGAGGAGAAATTGTGTAGTTTCATAGATAAAGTAAGGCAAGTGCCCTACTTTTAATTTAAATAGTAATTTCTTTAATATCTGCTATATTTTTAAATTCTTGGTAAACTAGACCAATTGTATTTTTTCTATTTGTTTTAATTTCTTCATTCTCATGATTAACAAATACATTATTAAAGAAATTATCTAATTCTGGTTTTAATCCAAATAATGCTTCTAGTTCTTCATCATAAGTACTATATTCTTTTGATGTTACAGCAGAATATTTTGCAAATAATTCTTTCTCTTCTTTGTCTTCAAATAAAGACTCATCTACATTAATATTAGAGTTTGTATCTAAACCTTTAATAATATTTGCAACTCTTTTAAATGTTGCACTATACTCTTTAAAGTCATCACTTAAAACTATAGGATTTAAAGCACATAGTTTTTTAGAGATTTTGAATACATCAGTTTCACCAGAACCTAATACTGCTTTTAAAACTGAAGGGTTAACATCAAAAATCTTAAATAATCTTTCATTGAAAAACTCAATTAATTGTTTTTTATTTAATCCAGGGTATGAATCAGTTAAAGCATCTACAATTTTACCTAAATCAATTGGTAGCTTATGCTCAATTGCGATTTTTACAATTCCTGCAGCTGCACGTCTTAAGCCAAAAGGATCTTTTGAACCAGTTGGAATTTTACCTACAGAAAAAAGTCCCATTAAGTTATCTAATTTATATGATAATGCAATTATTGAAGAGAATTTTGTAGATGGTAATTCAGAATCTTCACCATCTGGTAAATATTGCTCTTTAAGTGATGTATATACATTTTTATCTTCACCAGCTATCTTCGCATAATAGTATCCCATAAGCCCTTGAAGCTCTGTAAACTCATAAACCATCTCTGACATTAAGTCTGCTTTACTTAGCATCACAGATTTTTGTATAAGTTCTTTTTCTTCTATATTAAATATATCTGCTAAATAAGAAGCAATATTTGCTTCTCTTTGAGATTTTTCATACATAGAACCAAGACCCTCAACAAATACTAACTTTTTAAGTCCCTCATTTGAAAGACCATTGTTTATATCATTTTTATAAAAGAACATACCATCTGCAAGTCTTGGTCTTAATACTTTTTCATTTCCAGCAATTATATGTGTAAAGTCTTCAGTTTTTGAGTTAGAAACTACAATAAAGTTGTTAGTTAAGTTACCATCTTTATATACTGCAAAATATCTTTGGTGTTCTTTCATAGATGTAACAATTACTTCTTCTGGAAGTTCTAGAAATTCTTCATCAAACTTACCAATTAAAGCAGTTGGGTACTCAGTAATTGCAACTACCTCTTCAAGAAGTTCGGTATCAATTTCAATTTTTACATCATTTTCTTCTTCAATTTTCTTCATTTGATCTAAAATGACTTTTCTTCTATTATCAGGATAAAGAATAACTCCATTATCTTTTAATTTATCAAAATAATCAGTTGAATCAAATGTAAATGGTTCATATGAAACCATTCTATGAGCAAAGGCATAATTAGATGATTTAACACCAAAAAGTTCTGCATCTATTGTATCTTCACCTAATAATATAGCTAAGCTTCTAATAGGTCTAATAAAACTATCAGTTCGTGAAGCCCATCTCATAGATTTTCCAAAGTTTAGAGAATTTATAAATTCATTTATCATGTCATTTAATAAGTCTTTAGCCTCTGTTCCTATTACTTCTTTTTTAAAGTAAAGAACCTCTCCTCTTCCTTGGTCAATTTTATCTAGTTCATCAACACTAACACCACATTTTTTTGCAAAACCTAATGCTGCTCCAGTTGGTTCACCATCTTTAAAAGCAATTTTTACAGGAGCACCAAATTGCTCTTGTATTGAATCTTCTTGTTTTACTTGAAACTCTTTGTGCCATAAAACTAATCTTCTTGGAGTATAGAAAAAATCAAAATCACATGATAATCTATTTTTTTCTAAAATATCAGCCCATTTTTTCTCAATATTTGGAAGTTCCTTTAAAAATGGAATAGCTGGTAATTCTTCTACACCAATCTCTATTAATAATGGTTTATTCATCTATCTTTTCCTTATTAGCCTTTTGTTTTTCTATCTCTTCTAATTTATCTGTATGTTTTTTTATTTGTTGCTTATTAAATCCTCTAATAAACATAAATACCATAAAGACAAATAGTACTGTTACAATAACATCTAAAATTTCTTTCATATTTAATCCAATTTTCTTTATAAAAGTTGATATATTATCTAAAAATCACTTATTTTCCATTAAATTTAGTAGATTTGAATTGTTATCCAAAGCTTTTATTTGTAGGAAATCTTCTTTGTTGATATGACACTCTTTACACGTAGCTAATTGCTTATGTTCTTCTAAATTTGTTTTTATAAGTTTGTTTTGAGAATGACAAGCAAAACAATCCCCTCCACATTCTGTCATACCCTCTGGAACTGTTGTATGACAATCGATACATGTTTTTAATATCTTATGATGTGGTTTTTCAATTGATTTTTTTAATACAGGATGACATTGCATACAGTCTCCTGTACAAGAAAAACAGTAAGTTGTAAATAATATAATTAGTAAATAAAACTTCATGTTTTATTTTAATAAATCTTTGTAGATTACTCCATCTATTTCAGCTTGAGCAACATCTTCAATCTCTTTACTTTGTTCAATAATTGCTAATATTTTAGAATCAAACATATAGTTTTCTGCGATTTTTTGGATGTTTTTTGCAAGTTTCTTATCACAAATTATATATTTAGCACCTAGTGCATTTGAATATATTGCTTCTTTTATAGAAGTAACTATAATGGCACTGTATAATTGATTTTTATTACAATAAGTTAATAAGTTTTCATCATAGTTATATATTAAAGTAGAATTGGGAAGAGAATGTTCAATATCCCAAATACTATCGATTAAACTAAGATCTTCATACGGAATTAAATTATCACCTAATAATATCATTTTAATTACCTTTTTATTTATTTAGAAGACATTCTTTTGAACAATAAAAATGACCGTTACTTAAAACTGCTTCTTTTTTTGATATAAATGTACTACAAGTAGGACATTCTACCATAATATCTTCGATTTTTTCATCTTCTTTTTTTGTTACACTCTTTTCTCTATCTTTTTTAAATAACACAATATAAATTAAAAAAAGAACAACAGCTATTGCTAAAACTTTTAATATCATTTAGACCCTTTTAAATATAAATAATTTCTATCTTTTCTAAAGTAAACTTGAGTATTTTCTAGTTTTGCCTCTTCTATTTCGCTTTCAAGAAGACTTCCTTTGTAAAAAAGATAACTTGTTGTCTCTGTAGAGATGTTTTTTGTAATATCTAAGAGTAACTTTGTATTCGTAACTGCTCTTGATGTTACTAAATCTACTTCTACATTTTCAACATCTTCAACTCTTTTACCAATTACTTCAACATTTTTTAAACCAAGAGAGTTTTTTACAAAATTTAAAAAAGCAACTCTTTTTACTCTAGGTTCGATTAAATAACACTTGATATCTGACCTTGCCATTGCAAGTATTAATCCTGGATAACCAGCACCGGTTCCAATATCAGCGAAACTTTTAAAAGAATCTAGATATTGAAGAGGATAAATAGAATCAATAATATTTTCTTTTATATCATCAGTACTTAATCTTCCACTTAAGTTGTGAACTTTACCCCACTGTTGTAACAGTGAAGTAAAAACATCACATCTTTTAGAAAATTCATCTTCTAAAACAATATCATTTAACTCTTTTTGAAAATCCATTAAAACATATGTCCCATATGCTCTTTTTTTGTATTTATATAATCTTCGTTATATTTATTTGATTTAGTAATTGCAGGTATTCTTTCAACAATATTTATTCCTAATGATTCAACATAGTTGATTTTCTTAGGGTTATTAGTAATTAACTTAATATCTTTTAATTCTAAATCTTTAAAGACCTCTTCAACGATAGAATAATCTCTATCATCTTCTCCAAATCCAAGCTCTAGATTTGCTTCAATTGTATTTCTTCCTGCATCTTGCAGTGCATAGGCATTTACTTTATTAAGTAAACCTATATTTCTTCCTTCTTGTCTGTGATATATTACTAATCCACCATGTGCAGCAATAAATTTTAAAGCTAAGTCTAGTTGACTTTGACAATCACATTTTAAACTTCCTAATGTATCACCAGTTAAACACTCTGAATGTACTCTTACGTAAGGTGCTTCAATTTTTTCAAAATTTTCACTCATAATTGCTAAATGTTCTTGATTGTTTTGTTTATATGCTCTTATTTTAAATTTTCCATATTTTGTAGGTAAATTAGCAATATTTGATTTCTCTATATTCATAACCTTTTAAACCTTAAGTTGATAAAATGCAAGATTATATCTAACAAAGGTAAATAATATGTTTAAAAGATTTAGAAGATTAAGAATTAATCAGACATTAAGAAATTTGGTACAAGAGACTAGTTTAACTAAAGATGATTTTATATATCCATTATTTGTAAAAGAAGGCGAAAACTTCAAAAAAGAGATTGAATCTATGCCTGGTGTTTTTCAAATGAGTATTGATGAAATATTAAAAGAGTGTGAGTATATTAGAACTATAGGATTGAATTCGATTATTTTATTTGCTATTCCTGATTTAAAAGATTCTGTAGGTAGTGAGTGTTTATGTGAAGAAAGTATTATATCTAGAACTATAAAAGCAATTAAGCTTAAGTTTCCAGATATGTTTATTGTTACTGATTTATGTTTTTGTGAATATACAGATCATGGACATTGTGGTATATTAGATCCAGAAACTGAAACTGTTGATAATGACAAAACATTAGAGATTTCTGCATTACAAGCAATAGTACATGCGCGTGCTGGGGCAGATATGATTGCGCCATCAGGAATGATGGATGGTATTATTGAAACTTTAAGAGAAGCATTAGATGAAAATGGTTTCCCAAACTTGCCAATAATGGCTTATTCTACTAAATTTGCAAGTGCTTATTATGGACCATTTAGAGATGTGGCAGAATCTACTCCAAGTTTTGGAGATAGAAGAACATATCAAATGAATCCAGCAAACAGATTAGAAGCATTAGAAGAATCATTACAAGATGAAAAAGAAGGTGCAGATATTCTAATGGTTAAGCCAGCTTTAGCATTTATGGATGTTATTAGAGATATTAGAAACGAATCAAATCTTCCAATTTGTGCATATAATGTAAGTGGAGAGTATGCAATGCTTAAACATGCAGGTGCTGCTGGACTTATTGATTATGAAAGAGTAATGATAGAAACATTAGTTGGATTTAAAAGAGCTGGAGCTGATTTGATTATTACATACCATGCAAAAGAAGCTTGTGAACTGTTAAATAAAAAGTAAAATATATTATGGGACAAACTTACCAAGAAGCTATAGAAAACTCTAATATTGTTTCTAAAACAGATACTAGAGGTGTAATTACATTTGTCAATGATGAATTTTGTAAAATTTCTGGATATTCAAAAAAAGAGTTAATTGGTAGTAACCATAATATAATTAGACATCCTGATGTTCCAAAGGAGACATTTGAGCTTCTTTGGAAATCAATTCTTTCAAAAAAACCATATAAGACAACTGCTAAAAATCTATGTAAAGATGGGACAACTGTATATTTAAATACAACAATAACTCCTATACTTGATGATAATGATGATATAAAAGAATTTATTGCAATACGTTATGACGTTACGAAAGAAGTTGAATTAAAAATTGCCTTAGAAAAAAAGACTTAGAACTTGAAACTTTAAATAAGACTCTAGAACAAAGAGTTAGTGAACAAACTGCTTTACTTCTTGAATTAAATCAAACACTAGAACAAAGAGTTCAAGAAGAAATTTTAAAAATAAAGAGAAGCAGAAAATGCTTTTTTGGCAATCTAGGATGGCTAGTTTAGGTCAAATGCTTGCTAATATTGCACATCAATGGAGACAACCCCTTACCGAACTTAGTCTTACAATGTTTAATATTAAAAAATCCGCAAAAAATGACAATAAAGAGAAACTTGATGAATACTATAAAGAGTCATTAGTAATTATTGAAAATATGTCTCAAACAATTGATGATTTCTCAAACTTCTTTAATCCAAATAAAGTAAAAGAGAAATTTTTTATTGATATTGCTATTGATGATGCTTTATTAATAACAAAAAAACTATTGCAACGAGAAGATATTTATATAAATAAAGAGTTTGAAAAAATAGAAGTTTTTGGCGTACTCAATGAATTTTCGCAAGTTATTATAAATCTTATCCAAAATTCGAGTGAAGCATTCAATAGTAATGATGTATTTGATAAAATAATAACTATTAAAGTTTATCAAGATGAAAAGAATGTTTTAATTTCATATTCTGATAAAGCGGGTGGAACAGAAAATTTAGATAAAATATTTGAACCATATTTTACTACTAAGCACCAGAGCAATGGTACAGGGTTAGGTTTGTTTATGTCAAAAATGATTATTGAAAAAAGTTTAAATGGAACAATTGAAGCAAAAAATATTGATAATGGGCTTCAATTTTTAATAAAAATACCTTTAGGAGATTAGAAAATGTCAAGTGATGAAATCTTATTAAAAGAACTTAAAATTCTTTTCGTTGAAGATGAGGTAAATATTTCAAAATTATTAAAGGATGCTTTATCTGATTATTTCTTCTCTTTTACAGTTGCAAACAATGGTCAAGAAGGTCTTAGTAAATTTAAAAAAATAAATCCAGATATTGTAATCACAGATATTATGATGCCAAAACTTGATGGTTTAGAAATGACAAAAAAATAAAAGAGATAAATGAAGAAATACCTATTATTGTTCTAAGTGCATTTTCAGATAAGGACAAATTATTAAAAGCTATTGATATAGGTATTACAAAATATTTTATTAAACCTTTTGACCCAGAAGAAGTCCTAGAATACCTTACTTTTTTAGCAAAAAAACTGAATAAACATAGAATAATATGTCTAAATCAACATTTTAGTTTTGATAATAATACAAATAATCTTTTTGAAGATGATAAATTAGTTAGTATTACAAAAAGAGAAAAACAATTTATTTCATTGCTTATTGAAAATAAAAAAGATATTGTAAATATTGAGATGATTAAATCTACATTATGGAATGAAGAAAAAATCACAGATGAAAGATTACGAACTTTTATAAAAAGGTTAAGAGCTAAAACATCAAAAGAATTAATAAGAAATATTCCGGGACAAGGATATTTAATTTCTCCAAATGATATTTAAATCTTGATTTAATTTACTTTTGTTAAATAATTTTTGAGAACCTTCTAAATTAGAAAGGTTTTCTACTTCTAAAAATCTTTGAATATAAAAATTCTCATAGTATTCATTTTCAATTAACACTTTTTGCATATGATTTATATCCTCTTCATCTAATAAATCATTGTGAAGTGTAGTTCTTACTTCATATTTACAATCACTATCTTTAAGAATATTTAAACTTTCAATAAATTCCTCATAAAATGTGCTTTTGGTAATATTTTTATATTTATCTTTAGGTGCTTTAAAGTCTATTGCAACATAATCAAGAAGATAGTTATCAAGCAGTTTTTTTAGAAGTTTAGGATTACTTCCATTTGTATCAAGCTTTATTTTAAAGCCTAAATTTGTAATATTTTCACAAATCTCAATTAGATCATGGGTTGTAGCTTCTCCACCACTTAATACAACAGCATCCAATAAACCTACTCTTTTTTTTAAAAATGTATATAAATCATTTAAAGTATAATTTCCCTCTTTTGCTGTAACAATATCAGGATTATAACAATAAAGACATCTCATGTTGCATGATGTAAACCATACAACACAAGATAAATGATCTTTATAGTCTGTAGTAGTAAATTTGTAATACTATGAATTACATTTTTCAATAAATTGTAATCTTTCTTGATGTTCACCTTTTTTACCAATATTAAAACTTTCTACTGGCCTGTGATAACCCATAACTCTTGTATATACAATACACTTTGTTCTTTTATTTTGTAATTTTTCAGGTTCTATACTTCTCATCCTATTAACTCCTTATTTTTTAATTCTTCATCTAATATTTCTTCATCACACTTCGGACAATATTCATACTCACCATTTATATATCCATGTTTTGGGCATATTGAAAATAACGGCGTAATTGTAATATATGGTAAAGTATAATTTGAAATAACATTTTTAACTAGTTTTCTACAAGCTTCTGTAGAAGAAATCTTTTCTTTCATATATAAATGAAGTACAGTTCCACCAGTATATTTACCTTGTAAATCATCTTGTAAATCTAATGCTTCAAAAACGTCATCTGTTAAATTTGCAGGAATTTGAGATGAGTTTGTATAATAAATATTTTTACCAAAACCTGCTTGTAAAATATCTGAATATCTTTTCTTATCTTCTTTTGCAAATCTATATGTTGTACCTTCTGCTGGAGTTGCTTCAAGATTATATAGGTTTCCAGTCTCTTCTTGATACTGAACCATTCTTTCTCTCATAAAGTTAAGAATTTCAGTAGCAAATTCAATACCTTTATCTTTTGAAATATCATGTTCTTTCTCTGTAAAATTAACAATCATTTCGTTAATACCATTTACTCCAATTGTAGAAAAGTGGTTATTAAACCCAGGAAGGTATCTTTTTGTGTAAGGGAATAACCCTCTATCATATAGTTCATTTACAAAAACTCTTTTTTTCTCTAATGTAGATTTTGCTAAATCCATTAGTTCTATTAATCTTTCCATAAGAGCTTCTTTATTATCTTTATAGAGATAACCAAGTCTTGCCATGTTAATTGTTACAACACCAATACTTCCTGTCATTTCTGCACTACCAAATAATCCACCACCACGTTTAAGAAGTTCTCTTAAATCAAGTTGTAATCTACAACACATAGATCTTACATGTCCTGGTTTATATGCACTCTCATTTGGAATTAGTTTTCCATTTTCATCTTTTGTATATTGACTTCCTATAAAGTTTTGGAAATATGAAGAGCCTATTTTTGCAGTATTTTCAAATAAAACATCAGTATTTTCTCCATGCCAATCAAAATCTTCTGTAATATTTACTGTTGGAATTGGGAAAGTAAAAGGTTGTCCAGTTTTATCACCTTCAGTCATTATTTCATAATATGCTTTATTAATCATATTCATCTGTTTTTGGAAGTCTTTATATGTAAGTTCAATTAAAGATTCATGACCTCTTTCTTTTGCTAAGGCTAATAACTCATCATCTTCAATATTTTTAAATAAATGCTCTTGATTTTTTGTAGGTATTTGATCACTTAAATCTCTGGGAACTGTCCAATCAATTGTAATATTAGTAAAAGGACTTTGTCCCCAACGCGCTGGAACATTTAGATTATAAATAAAACTTCTAATATTTTTCTTAACTTCGTTGTATGATAATTTATCTTTAAACACGTAAGGTGCTAGATATGTATCAAAAGAAGAAAATGCCTGTGCTCCAGCCCATTCACTTTGTAAAATACCTAAAAAGTTTGCCATTTGACCTAGGGCTTCTCTAAAATGATTAGGTGCATCACTTTCTACTCTTCCCCTAACTCCATTAAACCCTTCATCAAGTAAAACTCGTAAACTCCATCCTGCACAATATCCACTTAAACAATCTAAATCATGAATATGATAGTCTGCATTTCTATGAGCATAGCCTTCTTCTTTAGAATAAATTTTATCAAGCCAATAATTTGCAATAACCTTCCCTGCACTATTATTTATAAGTCCAGCATGAGAATAGCCTGTATTTGAGTTTGCTTTAATTCTCCAATCTGTACCATTTATATACTCTTCAATTGTTTGTGTTGAGTTTATGTAAGTTGTATCTTCACTTAATCCCAAGATTTGTTCTCTTTGCATTTTATGCATATGTCTATACAACATAAAAGATTTCATAACATCAAAATATCTAGCTTTATATAACTCTTCTTCTATAGCATCTTGAATATCTTCAACTGCAATAATTCTTTTCTTTTTCAACAATTCAATTACATTTAAATATACAACAGAATCATAAGTTACATGTGTACTTTTAAATGCCTTTTTTATTGCATCTTTAATTTTAAATTCTTGAAACTCTTCATGAGTTCCATCTCTTTTTAATATTTTATTTATCATTTATTGTCCTTAAAGCGATAATGCAATAATAGACTTAAAAATCTTAAGAAATAATAATATAGAAAGTCACAAAAGTGTCACTTTACGGGCTATGCAGAAAATAAAATAATTAAATAAAAATAAAAATAATAAGTTGAAAAATATTTAAGTGAATAATAAATCAATTTTAGGTAAAATTTAATCTTTTTTAAAACATAAAGGTTAAGCTATGAGACACTTTTTTAACACTAAAAGATTACTCAAAAAATTTGTAGATTTTTAGAGATTTTTAGATTTAGCAGCAAAAATT
>LLEJ01000066.1_pt1 | contig 14594 bp, 18 predicted proteins | sample 595831 | NCBI WGS metagenome assembly LLEJ01 (sample SAMN02919310, study PRJNA255460) | bioreactor metagenome | biome: chemostat; feature: culture 2011_10.1; material: sediment; isolation source: day101 10degC chemostat 2011 inoculated with Wadden Sea sediment taken from... | place: Germany: Bremen... | reverse complement strand
TAATAAATTTGATTTCTACAAGTTACTGGATGATTTATAATGAAGGTATATGACTATATTAATAATATAGAGAAGAAATATAAAGTAGAAAGGATTAAGTATAAAAACAACAAATTATGGACGTTATTTAGGAATATTTTAGCTTTTAGATATCTTGTCTCAGATTTAAATAAAGAATCAAAGAGTAATAATAAAAGTGATACTTATTTTGGTTTTTTTAATTTTTTTTAAAAAGATCGATTATCTATTTATTTTAGATAATAAAAATAGAAGAAAATACAAAGACTATTTTTATGACAGGGTTGCGGAAGGCTTTATTAGCCAAATAGATAATTCTAAATATCTTATTCTCACAACCTTTAATGAAAAGATAAATAAAAAGCATCGGAAGAAAATACTTAAAAGAGAAAAAATTCTTTCTCTAAAATATATTAATATTGGAATATCTTTCTTTTCTAGATTTTTACAAAATAAAACTTTTGAAGGAGAAGAGGTTATTAAAAAAATATATTGTGATAATAATGTACCATTAGATTATAATATTTCTTTTAATAAGTTCCTCTCTGCTTATTATTTATATAAATTATTATTTAAAATTTTGAAAGTCAAAGTATTAGTTACAACTTGTTATCATTCAAATTTATATCAGGTTGCAGCTGCAAAATCTTTAGGTATTAAAGTTGTTGAGATGCAACATGGAACAATATCAAATAAATATGTACCTTATTGCTTTGAGGATGATTCAGATAATTTATTTAAACCCGAATACTTATTGTCATTTGGTGAATTGACGAATACTGAAATAGCTAATAATTTCATAAAAAAGAAAAAATGTCATACCTATAGGAAGTTGGCTTCTTGAACAATATATAAAAAGATAATGATCTACCAGATTTCATACTTAAAGATAGAGAACATTATCGTAAGATAATCTGTGTAAGTGGCCAAGATTCTCATATTGATGAATTTGTCAATTTTTTTGGAAAATGTGGCTAATAAATTTAATGATATATTAATTTATTATGTTCCTAGAGCAATATCAAAAGAGTTTAAAAGTAAGAATATAAAAGTAATAGTTACAGAAGATATTTATAGAATAATAAAATTTAGCGATTTTCATTTAACAATGTTTTCAACTTGTTCTTTGGAGTCAATTGTATTAGGTACTCCAAATATTTTTTATAACTATAATGGATTAGCAAATATTTTTTATGAAAGATTTTTACCTAATACTAATTATTCTTTTTATATTTCGGATGTAGAAGAATTAGAAGAGATTTTTTCTCTAAAACAAATTGAGATAGATATTGTATTACAAGATAAACTTTATAAAAAGAATCATCTTTTAAATCTAAAAAAGTTTATAGAAGAACTAGATTTATGAATATTCTTATAATTGGTTCAACAGATTCTTATAATCAATCTTTATTAGGTATTGCGAGAGCATTTAAAAAAAATAATCATAAAGTAAGTATTCTTTATACTCACAAGGAAGAGGTTCATAATAAATCTATATTTTGTGAAGATATAGATAGTAAATATTGGTTTGAATTCGACGATTATAATAGTTATCATATTACAATTTATGGGAATATCTTGAATCGAGAAGTTCTGTTCAAAGTCTTAGAAACAAAAATGTTAAAAATAAGTATATTTTTTCATTTAGTAATTGATGACTTTATTTTAGGTGGGGCACATTTGAATGCAGATATGACATTATGTTATGGTCAAAGGTTTATTGATAGTCAAATCAAGAATGGAATTGTTCATAATTTTATGGCAACAGGAGTACCTTTTGAGAATTCAGTTTCGTCTTTTAGTGAAAATAATAAAGTATTTCTTTTTTTAGAACAACATTTTTACCCTTCCGGAGAGAAAGGAAAAAAAGAATTAGCTAAGTTTTTAATTGATTTGGCAAAAGAAAAAAGAGATTATAATATAGTAGTAAAACCTAGATCATTAGAAAATGAAGATGGAAGTAAGCATAAAGCAGAACATATTTATTCGTATATAAATGAAAAACCTAATAATTTAATTTTATTGCGAGAACATTTTGATTTAGATGAACTTATTTCAAAATCAGAAATTGTGGCAACAACTTTTAGTACGGCAATAGCTCCTGCAATTTTGAAAAATAAACGAATTCTTTTTATTTACGGTTTTTCTATGATTGAAACCAAATATTATAATAAAAGTATGATAAATAGATATTTCAAACTTTATAAGGAAACAGGACAATTAATTCATTTTAAAGATATAAAAAATATGTTTAATTGTGCTAATTCTATTAATATTAAATACAAAAATAGTTTATTCTTCCCTAGAAAGGAAGAGTTTAATAATTCTGTTTTTAGAGCTATTACATATATATATCATAATAGGATTAATGGTGTTTTTACAATTGAGAATTATCGGCAAAAAGTTAATAATATAGAAAGTCCAACAAAAAAAGAAAAAATAGTTAATAGATTATTAGAAAGATTTTATTTAGTTGATATAATTACTGGATTTAGATTATCTAAAGAAAGATCTTTTTTATTAAGAGATCTAGATATATTACATAAATCTAATTTGAATATAAATGATTTTTATAAATTATCTAAAGAAATTAAGGATAAGTACGTTGAAGAAGGTATTAATAGAATATTTATAGAATATAAAAGATTCCCAGTAGGTTTTAAAGAATATTATATACGAACTCTTTATGAAAAAAACTGCTTAAATGAATTTGAATCATTACCTAAAAAATGGCATATTGCTGATTATTATTATTATAAATATCTGTTTTTTAAAGTCACTAATCCATTGGAAGCAAAAAGTAGTTTAATGAAATATTTAAAGAAAGCAATGTCTTCTTCATATAATTTGACATCACTCTATGATAATGAAAAAGTTATTGAGATGAAAAAAGTTTTGGAAGTGAAGTACAATGGAATATATTAACTGTGTAATCTGTAATAGCGACAATTATGAGATATTACATAAAGTAGATGTAAGTTCAAAAAGTCTAAGATATTATATTTTTAGTAAAAATATTTTAGATAAATCTTTAGTAAGAGAGTATTATATTGTCAAGTGCAAAAAATGTCAGTTAATATACACTAATCCTCGTTTAGAATCAAAAGATTTTATTTTATTATACAGTTCTAATAAAGCAATTGGGGGAAATTGGAAAACTTTTAAATATATTTTTGATTTTAACCAAGATGATAATATCCAAATTGCTAATAGGATTAATTCAAAATATAATTTTCAAGATATTGAATGGCGTATGAGAATATTAAACAATATAACAAATTCTTTGGCTAAAGATAAAGTGTCATTACTTGATGTTGGTTGTGGTGATGGAAAGTTTGTAGAGTTTTGTCGTCAAAATAAATTTGAAAGTATGGGGTATGATATTAATCCCGAACGTATTTTAATGGCTGAAAATTATGGGAATAATAATGTTTTTATATTTCCTTCTAAACATTTTTCAGAAAAAAAATTTAATATTATAACAGCTTGGGATGTAATTGAGCACACATCAAATCCTATCGAATTTTTAGAAGAAGTAAAAAGTAAATTAGAAGATGATGGTTTTTTAGTTCTTTTAACTTTAAATATAGAATCTTTTTTCTATAAATTGTTAGGTAAAAATTGGTATTATATAGACCCTATTCAACATACTTTTTATTTCTCAAAAAAAACAATGACTGATGTTTTAAATAAAGTTGGTTTAGAAATTGTGAAGATAGAAGGTGATTACACTCATGATAGAACTTTTTTAAATCTTGTGAGAAAAGGTTTTCGAAGTTTATATTATAATTTAATTAATACTGTTTATTTTAAACTTTTCACAAATGATATATTATATAAGTTTTTTGGTAGATTTATTTTAAAATATAAAAAAACTTCGAGAGAAAGAGTATTATTACGATTACAGAATTTATATCCTTATATATTTGCAGAAAATTATAATGATAATTTAGTTTATATTATTAGAAAGAAGAAATAATGAATCAAAGAAAAATTTGTGCAATAACATCAAATAGAGCAGAATATAGTAGACAAAAATCAATTTTTAATCAAATAAATAATAATGAACAATTAGAATTACAATTAATAGTAGCAGGGTCACATCTTCTTGAAAGGTATGGACGTACAATTAATAATATCGTTAATGATGGATTTGAAATAACTGCAACTTGTGATATCTCACTTGAGGGATCTTCTCTTAGTACAATGACGAAGTCTATAGGTTTTGCTATTATAGAATTTACAAATATATTGAATATATTGAAGCCTAATATTTTATTGGTAATGGGAGATCGTTATGAAGCAATGGCGGCAGCTATTGCTGGAGCGAGTTTAAATATTCGCGTCGCTCATATTCAAGGAGGGGAGGTTACAGGATCAATTGATGAAAGTTTTAGGCATGCAATTAGTAAACTTTCTCATATACATTTCCCTTCAACAGAATTAAGTAAAAAGAATTTAATTAGATTAGGAGAAGATCCCCTCTTAATTTTCAATGTTGGGTGTCCTTCTATTGATGTTATTTCTAGAATTGATATAGTATCAAAAAAAGAGTTATTCTCTTTAAATGAGTTAAAAAGAGATAAGTATACTTTCACTCATAAAGAGGACTATTTATTGGCTTTTTTTCATCCTGTAACAAATAGTTGTGAAAATAGTTATCCTGAAATGAAAATTTTTTTAGAAGCTCTATTGGAGTTAGATAAACAAGTGATCTTTTTATATCCAAATAGTGATGCAGGATCGGAAGATATTATTCGTTCAATTAGACATTTCTTCTTGGAGAATAATGTCAAGAATATAGAGTTTTATAAACATTTTGATTTTGATATTTATATCTCTATTTTGGCTAATGCTTCTTGTATAATAGGTAATTCAAGTTCAGGTATTCGTGAGGCTTGTTATTTTGGCATCCCTTCTATTAATATAGGGAAACGTCAACAGTATAGAGAAAGAACCTCAAATATCATTGATATTGATATGGAAAAATTGGATATAATTAATGCTGTAAAAAAACAAGTTAACATTAAATATCCCGTAGACATGCGTTATGGAGAAGGAAACAGTGGAAAAGAAATTGCTCAGATATTAGCTAGTATGGAATTACCTAATATCCAAAAAATTATACATTATGTAAAGGAATAATATGAAATTAATTGCAGAAACAGCTTGGCATCATGAAGGAGATTTTAATTTTCTATGGAATTTAGCTTTAGAAATTAAAAAGAGTAAAGCTGATCTAGCTAAGTTTCATTTAACTCTAGATTTAGATGAATATATCGATAACTCTCATTCTTTATACGAAAATTATCATAAATGGAAAATTTCTGAAAGTGATTGGCAAAAAGTACTAGAGATTTTTGACTCTTCAGAGTTAATGCTTCTTTGCAATGATACTAAGTCAATTGAGTTTGCTATGAAGTTTAATCCTTCAATTATTGAAATTCATTCAGTTTGTATGAATGATTTACACATGCTTGATTGTTTAAAAAAGAATGTATCTTCTAATACAAAAATTGCATTAGGTATTAGTGGTAATAATTTAGATGAGATTGATTTCGCAATAAATTATTTAAATCATCCTAATATTGTTTTGATGTATGGTTTTCAAAATTACCCAACTAAGTTTGTAAATATTAATTTTAATAAACTGAAAAGAATTATGCAACTTTATCCTAATGTAGAATTTGGTTATGCAGATCATTGTGGCTTTGATGAAGAATTTAATGAACTTATAACTTTAACTGGAGCTAGTTTAGGGGTAGACCTTATTGAGAAACATGTTACAACTGATATTGGAGTACCTAGGTTAGATTATGAAGCAACTATTAGCTTTGATATGTTAACCCAACTTCACAATAAGATACAGATTATTTCTCAGTCTTTTGGAAATGGAAATTTTCAATTTAATGAGGGTGAAGAAAATTATGCGAGACTAGGTACTTTAAAAAAAGTACCTATTTTGAAAAGAGATATTAAAAAAGGTGATATTCTTTTAAAAGATAATCTTGAATTTAAAAGGGCCAAAACAAAATATAATTATTCAACATACCCTATTCTAAAACATATAGGAAAAGAAATAAACAAAGATATAAAAGCAGGTTCTTTTATTACACCCTTGGATTTAGGTAAGGAATAATTACAATGAAAATAGGTTTTTTAATTACAGCTAGACTGAAATCAAGTAGATTAAAATTGAAACTTCTTAAGCAACTTAACGGACAAACTGTTATTAGTCATGTTATTAATAGAGCAAAAGAAGTTGTTGAATGTGATGATATTGTTCTATGTACATCTGAATATAATCAAGATTTACCGCTAGTTAGGATTGCTCAAAGAGAAAATATTTATTATTTTAATGGTGATGGAGATGATGTCCTTACTCGTTTAAAATCTGCTTCTGAACTTTTTGGATTTGATTTTGTGATTTGCATTACTGCTGATAATCCTCTTTTCTCTATATATCATGCGAATCTTCTTTCTGATTATATAAGAAGTGATCAAAGTATAGATTTCATTACAACTGTTGGTATGCCAATAGGAGTAAATATTTATGGAATAAAAACTAAAGCATTACAAACAGTTTGTGCGGTAAAAGAAGAAATAGATACTGAAATATGGGGACCATTAATTCACAAAGATATTTTTAAGATAAAAGAGATTGAAGTAGAAGAACATTTTAAATATCCTAAGATTCAAAGACTCACTTTAGATGAAATAGATGATTACCATTTATTTCGGAATATTTATAATAATATTCCAGTGAATGTTATTGATATTCTAGATGTATATGATTTCTTAGAAGAAAATCCACTTATTTCAGCACTTAATGAAAAAGTTATTCAGAAATCATTAGATATTGAAGTATTAAACCGAATTAATCAATATTTTGAAGTTAACAAGGTTAATATTTTGAAACTTAAAGAGAAAATATATAATGAATAAAGATTATTTAAAAGAATTTCTGAGTATTTACTGGTTACGTCCTGAAACAGCAATTTTAAATGGACTTTTGGCTAAAAACCTTCCTCCTAAATATTTAGATGACTATGAAAAAAGTGTAGATATAAATTGTGGTGACGGAATATTTTCTTTTATTGCAAATGGAGGAGAAATAGATTCTAGTTTCAATCTTTATAGTAATACAAAAATATCTTCGTCAATAATACAAAAAGAAGATATTTATAATTATTACGATGATACTTATAATCCAAAAGTTTTAAATTATGCTAATAATAAATATACATATGGAATAGATGTAAATGACAAGATGTTATTGAAATCAGAAAAACTTAGAATTTACAATTCTCCACTTCTTTATACTGGAAACAAGGATTTAAATTCAAGAGGTTATCCTCTCCAAAGCTTAGAAACTCAAAGAGCTATTTCGTTAGAAGGTAACATGGATTTAGTTACAATATTTTCTTCTACCTATATGTATAAAAATGTTCCACTTCTTTTGGAAAAAATGAAATCACTCTTAAAGGAGAATGGAACACTTATAATAAATATTAAAACAGATGCTTTCTTAAGTTTTTATAAATCAATTGAGAAAAATTATCCAAAAAAATTTGCTCAATATATTGAAAGAGATATGCTGAATAGTTTTCCTAGTCTTCATTCTGAAATATATTGGGAAGAGATATTAAAAAAAGCTGATTTTGAAATAGAAAGTAAAACACCAACATTCTCTGATAAATTAGTACCACTATGGGGAGTTGGACTAAGATTTTTAACTCCTATACTTGTTAAAATGTCTAATGCAATTGTTGATTATGAACAATTTTCAGAAATAAAGAGAGATTTTGTAGAGACTTTTCACGAAATACTTTTAGACTTTTATGAAGAAGATTTTGGTAAAAATGCTTCTTCTTATTTATATATTTTAAAGAAGCGTTAGTATGTTAGTAGTGATGATGTATCATTATGTTCACAAGGAAGATGATCATAAGTTATTTCATAACTTAAAAGGTATAAGTATAAAAGAATTTGAATTACAATTAGAATATCTATTGAAAAATTATGAACCAATTAATCATGAAGATTTAATTTCTTATTTTATTGACAATAAACCATTACCTTCTAAAGCATTTTATTTAACTTTTGATGATGGTTTTAAACAGCATATAATTAATGTTTTACCAATTTTAAAAAAATATGGTTTGGAAGGAAGTTTTTTTGTTCCTACAATGCCATTAATTGATAAGAAAATACATTTTTTAGAAAAGCAGAGATTAGTACAGTACTCTATTTATAATAATTATACTGATTTTTTAATACTTTTTTATGAGTATGCTAAAAAATATGTAGAAAAAACATATCAAATTAACCCAACAAAAATTAATATCGAAAGTAAAAAAACATACCTTAGTCAATATGGCTTTTATACAAAAGAAGAAAGGTTTTACAGATATATAAGAGATGAAGTTTTAGATACTAAAGTTTGTCAATTTATTATTGAAGAAATCTTTGCTAAATATTTTGATGAAAAAGAAGTGGTTAAGAATTATTATCTTGATGTAGATGACTTGAAAGAACTTCAAAAGGAAGGAATGATCATTGGTGGCCATTCACATTCTCACCCTTTTCTAGAAAAAATAATTGAAGAAGAATTAGAAAAAGAATTAGAATGTTCTTTAAATTATTTATCGGAGTACGCTGGTTGTGCAATTAATAGTTTTTCATATCCCTTTGGTACTTATAATAAAAAAGTCATTAATCAATTGAAAAAATTTAATATTCAATATAGCTTTACTACTATGGATTTAATTAATGGTACTTCAATAGAAGAGTATTCAATTAAAAGAATTGATGCTTCTAGTTTTGATAGAGTTGTTAGAGATGATATCCTTAAATAATTATCAACAGATCATTTTAGATTTTGATGGAACTATTGTAGATAGTAATGAGATAAAAAAAGATGCAATAATTAATGCAATTGAACCTTTTGGAACAAATGATGAAAAAGAAGAGTTTGTTAATTATTTTATATATAATAATGGAATGCCACGAGAAGAAAAGGTATCTAAATTTTTTAAACAGAGTACTACGAATGAAATATTAGTACGTTATAACTCACTTTTAAAGAAAAGTAAAAATGCCTCGTTATCATTAGGATTCGAAGAATTCTTATTTAGTATAAAAAAGAGTATCCCTCTAATTATTTTATCTGGTGGACAGAAAGACGAAATTTATAATATTTTGAAATACCATGAAATTCTTTTATATTTTAATAAAATTTATACTGCTCCTAAGAATAAATATGACAATATAAAATCTATGAAATTAGAAGGAAAATCACTTTATATTGGTGATAGTGTTATTGATTATGAAGTTTCAAAAACTATTAATTGTGATTTTATATTTATGTATAGATATACTCAATTTAACGAGTGGAAGAGTTTTTTTAGAAATAAAGCTGATGTTTATATAATTCAAGATTTTAAAGAATTATTTTGGGAGATGAAATGTTAAAAATTGGGATTAATGGATTTGGAAGAATTGGGCGAGCTATCTTTAGAGTAAATATGAAGAAAAGATTATTTGATATTGTTGCAATTAATGATATAAATCCAGATATTGAAAATATATCATACCAATTAAATTATGATACATTGATGATCAATTAAACGATAAGTTTAAAGTTGAAGATACTCATATTCTAAATGAAGAGTATAAAGTAAAAGTTTTTCAAGAAAAACATATTGATAATGTAAACTGGAGTTCTTTAGATGTTGATATTGTAATTGATGCTTCAGGAATAAAAGATAATGTATTAAGAGCAAAAGATACTATTAGAAAACATAATATTTTAAAAGTTATTGTTACTCATTCTCCAGAAGAAGTTGATTTTACAATGGTTTTAGGAGCAAATGAAAAACAACTAGATATTGAAAATCATCAAGTTATTTCCTCAAGTATCTGTGATGCAACGGCAATTGCTCCTGTTTTGAAAATAGTTAAGGATAAGTGGGGTATTCAATCTGGGCATTTAACAACACTTCACCCCTGGTTGGGATATCAGAATCTAATGGATGGTCCTGCTAGTTCTTGGTCTGTACCTGGAGAAATATATCATCATTTTGCATTAGGCCGAGCTTCTGTCGGTAATTTAATACCTAAACCTACTTCTGCTTTAGATGCTTCAGCTAAAGTTTTAGATGGGATATCTAATGAAAATATTGGTTCTTATTCTGTACGAACACCAACAAGCATTGTAGGGAGTGCAGACATAACATTATTACTTAAAAATAAGACATCTAAAGAAGAAGTTTTAAATGAATTTAAAATTTATTCAGAGAAACAAAAATGGAAGATTATTAATAATAATTTTGAACCTCTTGTTTCTCTTGATTTTAAGTCCTCTGAATTCTCAGCAAATGTTGATCATAGATTTACAAATGTAATTCAAGATAATATGTTAAAGTTAGTATTATGGTATGACAATGAATGGGGTTATGCTTCTAGAGTATGTGATCAAGTTCAATATATATCAAAAAAAATAAAAGGACAAAAATGAATGTAGCATTAATTATTGGTAAAGCTAATAGTACTGGAGTACCAGGAAAGAATGTTCATAAAATTTTAGGTAGACCTGCTGCCGAATATGCATTTATTGCGGCAAAGTATGCAAGTTGTGATTATATCTATGTTTCTACCGATTCAGAAGAAATAGCAAGTATTGGAAAACCATATAATGCTATCCATATATTACGTCCTTCACATATGGCTCAACCCGATTCCTTAACTGAAGATGCATTATTCCATGCATATGAGTATATTAAAAATGATTTAGGGAATGATACTAAAATTGATACAATTTCTTTATTGTTCTGCAATAACCCTGCCGTTGATGTGAATTTATTAAGAGAAGCTATATCGTTTACATCAAATTCGGATGAGTTTGATTCTTGTTTCTCTGTTGCAAAATACGATATGTTTTCTCCTGCAAGAGCAAGAAAAATTGATTCTAGTGGAGAAATAAAACCATTTGTAGATTTGAAATATATTGATAATGTATCATCGATAAGAGATTCTCAAGGTGCAACATATTTTTGTGATTTATCAATTCAAGTAATGAAACCTATTTGTTTTGAAGATATGGATAATGGTCAATTACCTTTTAAATGGCAAGGTAAACGTTCAAAAGCAATTGAAACTGATTTTGGTTTTGATATTGATTCAAAATGGCAAGAAATTGTATTAGAATATTGGTTAAAACTACATGGTTTTACCGAAACCAAAATTCCTTGGAAGAGCGATGATTAAGAAAAATTATTTAAAAGAAAAATTAGAAAATGGAGGACCTGTTTTAGGAACATGGTCTATGATCCCTTCTATTGTTACAACCGAAATTATAGCTTCAACGGGAATAGATTTTATAATAATTGATGCTGAACATGGACCTATAAGTTTTGAAACGGCACAAAGTATGGCTATTGCCTGTGAAGCAACAGGTGTTTCTCCCGTAATGCGAGTCGGAACAATTGATGAAGCTGATATTTTAAAGGCTTTAGATATTGGAGTGCATTGTATTCAAATTCCAAATATAAATAGTAAAAGTGATATTGAAAAAATTGTCCAATTGGCAAAATATCCTCCTCTTGGAAAACGTGGGTTTTCTCCTTTTACAAGAGCAGGTGGGTATTCTCTTTCAGGTGCAACATCCTTAACAGAAAAGGCAAATAAAAATACTCTTATTGCAATTAATATAGAAGGGGTAGAGGCAATTGAAAATATAGATAGTATTTTAGAAATTGAATGTCTAGATATTATATTTATAGGACTATTTGATCTTTCTAAAGCATTAGGTATACCTGGTGATGTAGAAAATCCTATTGTAATCAATTATTTGAAGGAATTAAGTAAAAAAATTAATGATTCAGGTAAATACCCTGGGACGATTACGACTTCAAAAGAAAAAATTGATGATTTCTTAGATATGGGTTTAAAATATATTGTACATTTAGTTGATTGTGAAATGTTATATAGTGCATATAAGGATATTACTACTCATTTTAATGAAAAGGTTAAAAATGTCTAAAGTTTATATTACAGATTATATTGAAACTCCTGATATCGAAAAAAAAATCTTAAAAGAATCATTATCTAAAGAATTAACTGAAAAGATTGAAGTTTTACTGGTATGGCATGAACAAATAACAAAAGAATATATAGATAAGTTGCCAAATTTAAAAGCAATAATCAGATATGGAGTAGGATATGACGGGATAGATATTAAATATGCACGAACTAAAAATATTATTGTTTGTAATACTCCTGATTATGGGACGGAAGAGGTTAGTGATACAGCAATAGCAATGATTATGAATATTTCAAGAGGAATTAGTCGATATGACTTTAAATGTAGAAATTACATAAATAACTGGCAAGAAAATATTATTCCAAATATAAAACGAACTAGCGATTATACTCTTGGAGTGATTGGGGCAGGAAGAATAGGAGGAAGTGTTTTATTGAAGGCTAAGTCTTTAAATTTCAATACAATATTCTTTGATCCTTATGTTCCCCGAGGACATGAAAAAATGCTTGGGGTAAAACGTGTTGATACTTTAATTGAATTACTTCAAGTTTCAGATATTATTTCAATAAATTGTCCATTAACCTCTGAAACAAAAGGTCTTATAAATAATGAATTTATAAAAAACATGAAAGAAGGATCATCTCTTGTCAACACTGCAAGAGGAGATATTGTTGAAAATATAGATGTTTTCTATGAGCCTTTAAAATGTAATCATTTATCTTCAGTATATTTGGATGTTTTACCTCATGAACCTCCTTTAAGCTCTAATTTGATTGATGCATGGAGAAATAAAGAAAATTGGTTAGATGGGCGTGTTATTATAAATCCTCATACTGCTTATTATAGTGATAAAGCATATTTTGAGATGCGTGAAAAAACAGCTATCAATGCCTTACGAATATTAGAAGAAAAGGAGCCATTTAATCTTGTCAACTAATAATTATATTAAAATAGGAAATAGAAAAATAGGACACAACTATTCGCCTTTAGTTATTGTAGAAATTGGAATAAATCATGAAGGCTCTTTACAAACTGCATTTGAAATGGTAGATGCCGCATACAATGTTGGGGCTGAAGTAATTAAGCATCAAACACATGTTGTTGAAGATGAAATGTGTGCAGAGGCAAAGAATATTATTCCAGGTAATGCAGATATTTTCTATTTATGAAATCATGAAACGATGTGCTTTAAGTGAAGTTGATGAGATTAAACTAAAGGAATATGTTGAATCAAAGGGAATGATATTTATAAGTACCCCTTTTTCAAGAGCTGCCGCAGATAGATTAGAAAGAATGGGAGTTGTTGCATACAAAATTGGTTCAGGAGAATGTAATAATTATCCTTTACTAGAACATATTGCTTCTTTTGGGAAACCTATGATAGTTAGTACAGGAATGAATAATATTCTATCAATTAGAAAGACAGTGGAAATACTAAATAAATATAATATACAGTTTGCTTTACTTCATACCACAAACTTGTATCCTACTCCTTCAAATCTTGTTAGATTAGGTGGCATGCAAGATTTACAAAAAGAATTTCCCTTTACTCCAATAGGTTTATCTGATCACACCACTTCAAATTTAGCTTGTTTTGCCGCAACTGCATTAGGAGCAATAATATTAGAACGACATTTTACAGATAGAATGGATAGAAAGGGACCAGATATTGTTAACTCGATGGATCCAAAAGCCTTACAAGAATTAATACTTGGTTCAATAGAGATACAAAAAATGTTAGGTGGAGAAAAAAAAGCAGCAAAAGAGGAGCAAGTAACAATTGATTTTGCTTTTGCTAGTGTAGTTTCTATTAAAGATATTAAAGAAGGAGAAAAATTTACTAAAGAAAATATTTGGGTTAAAAGGCCAGGTACCGGTGAGTTCTTAGCAGAAGATTATAATTTATTATTAGGAAAAATAGCTATTAATGATATTAAGGTAGATCAGTTTATTCTTAAAAAAGATGTGTTTTCATAACAAAGGGATTAGTTGAATTTTTTTTTAAGTTTAGTTTATATATTTATTACGAGTAATTATTTATAATGAAAATATTACATATAATATTTATTGGGATAAATGGAGGTGATAATATCCTTCAAAAATATACAAATTACTATTTGATATTTCGTAAATTGGGTATTGATTATAGATTGTTAGTTATTGCACCTAAAGGGGGTTCTTATCTTTCAAAAGAAAAATATATTGAAATTCATGCTCTTAAATACTTAAAAGAAAAATATTTGTTACGACGCCTATGGTTTAATTCTGAAAAATTGATTATTAATAAGATTAATAATTTCAATCCCACTTTTACAGTCCTAAGGATTGACCAAGTTAATTCAACATTGAATAGAATGGTAAAGAAATTTAAATTAATTTTAGATTATCCTAATGCTCCTATAGAAAAGAGTTTATCTCAAAAACCTTTTTATCATAAGTTATCCATAAAATATAATAAACAGATTCAAGAACAGTCATTATTAAATATAGTCACGGTAAAAGAATCAGAATATGTAAATAGTTTTATATTACC
>LLEJ01000065.1_pt1 | contig 14628 bp, 18 predicted proteins | sample 595831 | NCBI WGS metagenome assembly LLEJ01 (sample SAMN02919310, study PRJNA255460) | bioreactor metagenome | biome: chemostat; feature: culture 2011_10.1; material: sediment; isolation source: day101 10degC chemostat 2011 inoculated with Wadden Sea sediment taken from... | place: Germany: Bremen... | reverse complement strand
AAAGTAAAAGGTTAAGAAATGAAAGCTTTTTTAATAGGTCTTGGAGTAATTATTCTTGGGCTGGTAATCTTAATAGTACCAAATATTAATAATGTACCAAAATTGGATGAAAATGTTAAAGCAGCATGGTCACAAGTTCAGAATCAATACAAGAGAAGAGCTGATTTAATCCCAAATCTGGTATCTACAGTAAAAGGTTATGCAGAACATGAAAAAAGTACTTTTACAGAAGTTACACAAGCTAGAGCAAATGTTGGAAAGATATCTTTAACACCTGAAATGTTATCAAACCCTCAACTATTTCAACAATTCCAACAAGCGCAAGGTGCACTTAGTTCAGCCTTATCAAAACTTATGTTGGTAGTAGAGAGATATCCAGATTTAAAAGCAAATAAAAACTTTCTTGCACTTCAAACACAACTTGAAGGTACAGAAAATAGAATTACTGTTGCAAGACGTGATTATATTCAAACGGTAAAACTTTATAACTTAGAGCTTAGAACATATCCAGGGAAAATAGTAGCTGCTATTATGTATCCTGATGCTGAAGTTAGACAAACATTTACCGCAAGTCCACAAGAGCAAGAAGCTCCAAAAGTAAAATTCTAAAATATGAAAAAAGTTTTTTTTCTTTTATTTAGTTTTTTCTTTACAATAGCACTTTTTGCAGCACCTACTTTTCCAGAACTAACTGGAAGAGTAGTTGATAAGGCACAAATACTATCTACAAATGAAGAAAGCAATCTAAGTGCTATATTAAAAAAACATGAAGATGAGACATCAAATCAAGTAGTAATAGTAACACTTGATTCTCTTGATGGTTATGATATTGCAGATTATGGATATCAACTTGGTCGACATTGGGGGATAGGACAAAAAGATAAAAACAATGGTGTTTTACTTATCATTTCAATGAATGAAAAGAAAATACGAATAGAAGTGGGTTATGGACTAGAAGGTGCCCTTCCTGACAAAACAGCACATGAAATAATTGAATATATACTCAAACCAAACTTTAGACAAAGTAACTTTTATAATGGTATTAATAAAGCAACAGAGGCTATTATAAAAGCTATTAAAGGTGAATATACACCTAGTGATTATGGAGTATTAAGTTCAAATTCTGAAAACTGGTTTTTTGTATACTTTGCAATAATCTTTTTATCAGGAATCATTGGTGGAGCTGTAAGAAAACATAAAAACAATGCTGTTCCAAAGTTATTTCATTCTAGTATGTTAGGTGGTTTTGCAGGAGCATTTGCAATTGGATTTTCTAACAGTCTAATAATCTCTGCCATAGTCTTTGCAATTGCTTTTATCATAATATTTTTAACTACTAAAAAAGTTTCATATGATTCATTTTCAAAAACACATCCTTCATATAATGGTAGACACAATGATGGATTTGGTGGCGGTTTTGGTGGTAGTTCCTCAGGAGGAATGAGTGGCGGAGGCGGTGGCTTTGGCGGTGGTGGAGCTAGTGGAGGATGGTAATGCAATTAAATGAAAATGAAAAACAACAAATATCTAAAGAGATAGAAGATTTAGAAAAACAAAGTTCTGCTGAACTGGTGGCAGTTGTTACTAAACAATCATCTTCATATAGATTTGAGACAATCGCTTTAGCACTTTTTTTAAGTACAATTATTTCATTAGTTACTCTTATCTTTGACCCTAGTGCAATAAAATTATTTCAAATACAAGTGCTTTCTTTTATATCTTTTTATTTAATTTTTGACAAATTTAATAAGATGCTTTTAGGGCTACTTCCTAAATCATATAAATATTCAAAATCTTCAGACTATGCAAATAAACAATTTGTAAGTCTAGGATTACAAACTACAAAAACAAAACAGGCTATCATGTTTTTTGTTTCATATGATGAAAAATTTGTTGAAATAATAACAGATAGTAAAATAAAAGAAAAGATAGAAGATACTTACTGGCAAACAATAGTTGATGAATTTATTGAAGATGTAAAAAACAATAATTTGTCTTCTGGTTATTTAAAAGCTATAAAAAGTTGTAACTCAATTTTAATCAAAAACTTTCCAATAAAAGAAAATGATGAAAATGAACTTTCAAATGAAGTAGTGGAATTATAATTTGAGACCATATATCAAATCTATAATTGCTTCTTTTCTAGTAATACTTGCTTGTTTAGGATTTGGTAGATTCGCTTTTGGAATGGTTATTCCAAATATGCAAGAGACCTTAAACATAACTACAACACAAATTGGTTTTGTAGGAACTGCAAATTTTATTGGCTATATATTAGGGATATTTTTTGCTAACTTTCTTTATAGTAAATATACTACACATAAATTAATTTTTGTAACTATAGTCTTACAAGGATTAAGTATGTTAGCTATGATTTTATTTAATGATTACCTTCTTATATCATTTTTTTATACTCTTAGTGGTTTTTTCTCAGCAATTGTAAATATGTCTATAATGGCATATATGGCAAATGTTATTCCAAAAGAAGTAAGAGGAAAAGCTTTAGGGATAATTGTAAGCGGAAGTGGTCTAGCTATTATAATTTCAGGACAACTTGTACCTATAATTGAAGATATGATAAGTGATATGCCATGGAAAACTTCATGGGCAATATTTGCTTTAATCCTAATTCTTATTGCCTTTTTCTCACAACCAGGAATTAAGAAACATGCTAGTCATCAAATGCCCAATACAAAAGTGAAAGCTAATAAATACTTTAAAATTCCATCATTTTGGAAAATTGGTATTATTTATATGATATTTGGACTTTCTTATTCTATCTATGTTACTTATTTTGTAAGTGCTGTAATTGATAAATATAATGTAAGTACTTCACTGTCTGGTGATTTTTGGACTGTTGTTGGCTTTTGTAGTATCTTCTCAGGTTTTATATTTGGAATACTTGCTGATAAGGTGGGTCCATATAAAACCCTGATTTTTGTTTATATTTTACAAACCATTTCTCACTTTATATTAGCAATAGATATCAACGCATATGCAATCTGGTTCTCTGCAATTATCTTTGGAATTTCGGTTTGGAGTATACCTTCTTTAGTTACACTATTAACTTCATTGCATTTTGATGTAAAAAGAACAGCACAAGTACTCTCTTTAGTAACTCTGCTTTTTGCTTCATGTCAAGCAATTGGACCAGTTACTGCTGGATATATATATGATATTACAAATGATTTCTCTTATGTCTTTATGATTACATCAGGATTAACATTTATGGCAGTTATAATATCATTTGTCTTTTCAAAGCAAACAATAAAACAAATACCTTAGGAATATAAAAATGAAAGAAAAAGCATTTATATTTGATCTAGATGGAACACTTATTGATTCATTAACAGACATTGCCCTTTGTGCAAATAAAGTCTTAGAAGAGTTTAAATTACCAACTCATAGTATTGAAGATTATAAAACTTTTGTAGGTGGTGGAGCAGAAGTCTTAATAGAGAATTGTACACCTAAAAATAGTTCAGAAGAATTAATTCAAAAGGTATTAGAACAATTTAAAATTGTTTATGATCAAAACTTGCAAGGAAATACTCAACCATATGATGGAGTATATGAACTGCTAGAAAGACTAAAAAATCAAAACTGTAAACTAGGAGTACTTTCAAATAAGCCTCATAAATTTACTCTAAAATATGTAGAACAATTTTTTAGTTCTTATAATATAAGCGAAGCTCATGGACAAAAAGAAAATGTACCTAAAAAACCAAACCCTATTGGTGCAATTAATATTGCAAAAGCATTTGATATCGCATATGAAGATATCTATTTTATAGGAGATAGTGATGTTGATATGAAAACTGCCAAAAATGCGGGAATGATAGCTGTCGGAGTAAGATGGGGATTTAGAGGAGTAGAGGAACTGATTGAAAATGGCGCTGATTTTATTGTAGATACTCCACTTGATATACTAAATCTTTTAGAAGATAAAAGTTAAAATCATCTCTTCTAAAAGTCTGTTTTAACTATTTTAACAGCTTATAAATAATTATAATATATACTTATAAAAGTCCTCTCAAGCCCTATTTAACTATATCTTTTATTAATTTTTACTTGATATAATTACAAAAAATATTTTAGGAGAAGAATATGAATAGATTATTTCTATCGTTTTTAGTAGCAAGTTTCTTATCACTTACAGCCTTAAGTGCAAATTGTGGAATGAATGGTAAACACAAAGAAAAATGTGATATGCCAAATTGTAAAATGGAAATGAAAAAAGAAAATTGTAAATGTGGCATGAAAAAAGAAGACTGCAAAATGCCAAACTGCAAAATGGACATGAAAAAAGAAGGTTCTTGTGGTGCGGGTAAATGTGGTGGAGATATGAAAAAAAGCTCTGGTAAAATGTCAGGTTCTTGTGGCGCAGGTAAATGTGGTAGCGACATGAAGAAAATGGATATGAAAGCTAAATGTGATTGCAAAAAAGGTGGAGAGTGCAAATGTAAAGCTGCTGGTAAACCTTGTGCTTGTGCAGTTGATGAAGTTAAAAAAGATGCTAAAAAATGTGGTTGTGGTATGACTCAAGAATCTTGTAAAAAGATGATGGTATCTTGTAAATATAGAGAGGCAAGAGAAGCCAAAGAAGCTAAAAACAAATAAAAGTTAGAGGAAACTCTAACTTTTAAATATAAAAATATTTAAACTTCTAATTCAAAAAAAGTCTCATTAATTTTTTGATACTCTGCTACTGAACAAGTTATCTTTAAAGCATTGTCATAATCTTTAAAATTTTCTATAAATAGTTTTTTTAGTTCCGTTAAATTTGCTGTTCTAAAAATAAAATATCCTAAAACATCTTTCCCTCTTGAACCTGCTTTTTCTATTCCAAAACTATCAAATTTCCATTCTACACCTTTTGAAAAGAAAAATACTTCTTCTATTCTTCTTTCTAATTCACCACGTACATTGTTATTAAACTCTTTTAAGTGAACATAAAAAGCAACGTTTACATTGTATTGATCTTGAATAAGTTTTTTCTCAAACTTTGTTTCTGCTTCTTTTGTTAAATCTGTATTATCCATATTTTTCCCTATATAAATCTAAAATAAACTGTATAATTATAGTCAATAACAATAAAGAGAAACTAAAAGGTATTTTTATGAAAAATGATTATGTTCCAATTTCATGTGCATTTTATGATGAACTAGAAGCTGCAGCTGTAAAAAAAACAAATTCAACAATTGTTTATAAAGAAAATTTTGAAGAGAAAATTGTTGTAGATTTTATTATAGATTTCAAAACAAAAGATAAACAAGAGTTTGTTTTACTTAAAAATGGTACACAAATACGATTGGATAAAATTATCTCATTCAATGATTTAAAACCCTCTGATAAAGACTATTGTTAAAATAAAAGAGCCCTTATTAGAGCTTTTCATAAAGTTTTATATAAGAAAAACTAATCTTAATAATAAAGAATTTAGTAGTTTATTTTAAGTTTACAATAATAATTAATTATTATAATTTAGTGTGAAAAAAACATAAGGGGAAGTAATGAAATTAAAGGGAATTTTTTTAGCACTAACACTTGGTATGGCATCTACTTTATTGGCTGGAGATTTTATATCATATAAAGAGTTAAGTACAAAGCTTAAAAAAGAAAACAAAAAAGCTGGTAACTATGCTACAACAGAAGAAGTGAAGAAAGCACTTAAGTCTAAGGATTGGTTAGTTGCCGATGTAAGAACTATGGAAGAGTGGTCTGCTGCTCATATGAAAGGTGCAGTTAGAGTTGGAAGACAAGCTTCGGAAAAAGGTGTTGCACTTCATGCACTTGACGATGATGATAAATTAGTAAAACCAAATTTGATTGTTGTTTGTAACTCAGCAGCAAGAGCATCAATAGAGGCTCAAACTTTTAGACAAATGGGATTTGATACTGTTAAAATCTATGACTTATATTCTTGGATTGATGAGTGTAATCCTGTAGTTACAAAATATACTGTTAAAAAAGACAAAGGTGGGATGAATCTTAAATTTGGTAACTTTTACGCAGAGCATTGTAAAAAATAAATTACAATATATTTTGAAGAGCTTTTGCTCTTCAAAAACTAATTATCTATAAATTGTTTTCTATAGTTTTCTTCTAAAGATGTTTTATCTTTATAATCTATAATTTCACCAATTTCTATCTCTATTTTTAAATCTTTTGTTCTATTTACAATAGCTTCTTTTAAAATATCATTTGCATTTGTTTTTATATATACAGGTAAAATAGGTAATCTATTTTTCAAAGCAATAATTCTAGAACCTTCTTTAAATTCTGATAATGGTGTATTTTCTTTATTTCTTGTTCCTTCAGGAAAAATATAAATAGAATGACCTTCTTTTACTACTTCTTTTGTAGCTTTAAAAAATGATGACATATTAGGAGCTTCTCTATCAAGTAAAACACATCCTGCATTTCTTGTAAAGGTTCCAAAGAAAAAAGAGTTATATAATTCTTTTTTTGCAATCCAAAAACCATCTACTTTTGTATCTTTTAAGGCTGTTTCAATAATCAATGGATCAATAATACTTCTATGATTTGATATTAATAAATATTGTCCATCTTGTGGTAATTTTTCTTTATTTAATACTTCTATACTAATATTTAATTTATTAAGAAGTACCTGTGAATATTCAAATCTTAAATCTATTCTTTCTTGAGAAGTTTTTGCTTTTTTTAATTTAAATCCATATTTATTTGTAAGGTATGTTGCATATATTGCTATGCTTATTTGTTTTAAATTCAATACAATCCTAATTTATTTTTCGTATTGTAACGAATTGAACATATGATAACCATTTGTTTAAAAACATAAATTTTAAGATTTTGTTACAATTATAATAAAAAGGCTTATAATTAACCTATATAAAGAGTTTTACCTGATAAAATATATTCTTTATAAGGGAAAAAATGAGAATATTATTCATACAACTATTTTTTATATTTTGTTTTTCAATAGAAGCAATGGCAAATACTATTACCTTTACTAAAGAGGAAAAAAAGTTTATAGAGACAAATCCCTTAGTAAAAGTTGCAATGATGCCAGACTTTTCTCCTTTTACATATTATATTGATGAAACTCCGGTTGGTTTTGAACATGATTTACTAAAGATAATTTCTAAAAGAACAGGTTTACAATTTGAAAAAACCATAGATAAATGGACTACTATTTATAATGCTTTTAAAGACAAAGAAGTAGATATGATAACTAGTATCTCATATAAAAAATACAGAGAACCTTTTACCAGCTTCTCAAGCTCTTACTACGATATTCCTATTATGATATTTGTTAGAGATGACTTTGGAGACTATTATGGATTAAAAAGTCTTAAAGCAAAAAAAGTTGGTGTACTAAAAGATGTTTTTTATGTAAAAGAATTAGAAAAAATGGGTACTATGAATTTAGTATATTATGATAATTATGCAGACCTAACAAAAGATTTGGTATTTGGTAAAATTGATGCCCTAATCCAAAATCTAACAAATATAAACTATTTAATAAAAAAGAATGTATATACAAATTTAAAACTTGCTAGTGAGCTAATCCTTCCAAATACTACTAAAGAAGATTTACGATTTGGTGTACAACCAGAAAAACCACTATTAAGCTCCATTTTAAAAAAAGCTCTTAATTCAATTAGTGCAAAAGAAAAAGAAGCGTTAGTAAATAAATGGATTGGTTCCATTAAAGAGTACGGTGGAGGACATATTGAACTTAGCCAAGATGAAATAGCCTATCTAGATACAAATATTATAAAATATTGTATAAACCCTAGTGGTTTACCTTTTGAAGGATTAAATGAAAAAGGAAATCATATTGGAATAAGTGCAGATTATTATAATCTATTTGAAAAGATTCTATCTGCAAAATTTGAATTAGTAAAGACAAAAAACTGGAGCCAATCTGTAGACTATATAAAAAATCAAAAGTGTGACATGCTTGCTTTAGGAATGGAAACACCTGAACGAAAAAAATATTTAAACTTCACAAGTCATTATTTAGAAGTCCCTTTAGTAGTGGCAACTAAAGTAGATGTTCCTTTTATAAATCAGATATTAGATTTAGAAGGTCAAAAGATAGGAATCATAAAAGGTGATGCTTTTGTAAAAATACTTAGAGAGAAATATCCATCTTTAGATATTATAGAAGTAGAAGATATTTACGATGGCCTTGATAAGGTTAAAGATGGACAGTTATTTGCTTTTATTGATACACTAGCAAGTATAGGATATGAATTTCAAACAAAGTATTTTGGTGAATTAAAAATCGCAGGTAAAATATCTGAAAACTTAAAACTATCAATTGCAGTAGTAAAAGAAGATAAGACTTTATTAAATATTTTACAAAAAACTGTAAATACTATTACCAATGAATGGCATAGAGAAATTTTTACAAAATGGGTTCCTATAAAATATCAAAAAAATATTGATTATGATTTAGTTTGGAAAATAGCCATAGCAGCTGTGTTCTTGCTTGTTCTTATTATCTATTGGAATACTAAAATTATAAAAGCTAACAAATTACTAAAAGAAGCAAAAAAAGATATTGAAGAAAAAAACAAAGAGTTAAAAAGACTTTCAATTACTGATAAATTGACAAACTTGTACAATAGAAGAAAACTAGAAGAACTATTACAAAATGAGATTCATAGAAGTGAAAGATTTGGTCGAACTTTTGGTCTGGCTATTTTAGATATTGATCACTTTAAAGATGTTAACGATACTTATGGTCATCAAGTTGGAGATGAAGTATTAAAAGAAATTGCTGATATATTAAAAGCATATCTTAGAAAAACAGATTTTGTAGGAAGATTTGGAGGAGAAGAATTTCTAATTATTTGCCCAGAATCTAATATAGAAGGGGTCTCTAAGTTAATAGAAAACTTTAGATTACGTATTGCAAATCATGATTTTAAAGAGATTAGAAATAAAACTGCAAGTTTTGGAGTTACGGTATCAAAAGAAGGTGATACAATGGATTCAGTAATAAAAAGAGCAGACAATGCACTTTATAAGGCTAAAAATACGGGAAGAAATAAAGTTTCTGTTCTATTAGAGGATAAATAATAGCTCTAATTCAGAGATTTAATACAATAACTATTTACACTGTCTCCAATAGAACTTAAATTTCTAATTCTAATCTTTACTACACTTTTTTCACAGCTTTTAGATTTATACTCTATTATAATAAAAAGAGGTAATCATGAAAAAAAACAAATCTTTATTTAAAAAAGTTTTAATAACTATAGGTTTTTTTATTATTTTCTTTATTGTATTAATTATTGCTTTTGGTATATACATATCTGCAGATAAAGTAAATTTTCAATCTTCATTTCATCCTTTTAAATCTAAAGTTGCAAAAGAAACTTATCTAAAAGTTTATGATGAAAGATCTAAAAAGTGGCCGGTTCAATCAGAAACAAAAATGATAATAACAACATTTGGAAAAACTTTTGTACGAATTAGTGGTTCAAAAGACAATAAACCTTTAGTTTTGATGCACGGTATGGGTGGAAATTCATTACAATGGTTATCAAATATTAAAACCTTATCTCAATACTATCAAGTATTTGCAATTGACAACATCTATGATAATGGTCGAAGTGTAAATACAAAAATTATTGAAAATGAAGATGACTACACATTATGGTTAGATGAAACACTTGAAAAGCTTGAGTTAAATAAAAATATCAATATGATTGGCTTATCATATGGAGGTTGGATTACGGCCCAATATGCACTAAAATTTCCTAATAAACTTGATAAGGCAGTTTTACTTGCACCTGTTGGTACTATCATGCCTTTATCAATTGATTGGATTATAAAAGCCATACCAGTTGCTATTCCTATAAAATATTTTACTCAAAACTTTATGTATTGGTTAGCAAAAGATACTATTAAATCAGGAGAAAAAGGTAAAAAACTCATTGATGAACATATTGACGAATCATTTTTAGCAGTTAAAAGTTTTAATACAAGAAAAATGGTAAACCCTACGGTATTAACAGATACACAGTTACAAAAAATAAAAATACCTACTCTTTTCATTGTTGGTGAAAATGAAAAAATTTATTCTGCTAAAGAAGCAATAAAAAGATTATCTACTGTTGCACCAAAAATCAGAACAAAGACTATTAAAAATGCAGGTCATGATTTAACTATAATAAAGGCAGAAGAAGTCAATAGCTTGATAATTGATTTTTTAAAGTAGCAAAAATAAAGATTCTATTTATACTTAAATCCTAGAATCTTTATTTCTTATTCTTCTAATCTCTCTCATCTTAGTTCTTGCAACTTCTCTCATATCTATATTTGTATCTAACTCATCTACAATCTCAACACCTAATAAAGTTTCAACAGCATCTTCTAAAGTAACAACACCTTCAGTTTGCCCATAATTATCCACAACTATAAACATATGCTCTTTTTTTAGTAAAAATAGATCTATTAGCTTTGAGACAGGGATATTTTCATTTACACTAAAGATAGGTTTTATAATCTCGGTTTTATTTTCAAAGCTATTTTCTATATACTCATGAAAATACTCTTTTGAAATAACTACACCTACTACATCATCTATATTTTTATCAAAAACGGGAATTCTAGAATACTCTTTAAACTTATCTAAATCTATACTATCTCCAGCTTTAAAACTGTTAATCAATACATCTTTTTGAACACTGAAAAGTACACTTCTAGGAGTAAATATATCTCTTACTTTTATTTCATGTAACTGCAAAAGATTTTCAATCATATCACTTTCTCTTTCTCTTAAAACACCTGTTTCTTCAGCTATATTTGCAGTTGCAATTATCTCTTCTTTTGTAATAGTCTCCCTTTTTTTTGGAGTTATTACATTAGTAATTTTATTCATAACAATAAGAATAGGATAAGTTATAAAAATCAAAAATTTTATTGTTCTTGTAGAAAAACCAGCTAAACTTTTCCAATAATAAGCACCTAAAGTTTTTGGAATAATTTCAGAGAAGACTAAAATCAGCAAAGTAAGAAAAGCAGAGATATAAAACATATACTCTTCGCCAAACATTTTTGCAGCCTCAGCTCCAACTCCAGCAGCACCTAAAGTATGTGCAAAAGTATTTAAAGTCAAAATAGCAGCTATTGAAAAATCAATATTATTTTTTTGCTTTTCCATCAAAGCACCAAGTTTTTCATTCTTTTGTTTTGTCATCTCAACATGTGAAGCAGTTATAGATAGAAAAACAGCTTCTAAGATAGAACATAAAAATGAAATACCAACTGCAATAGAAAAATATATAAATATCAACATAAAAAAATTCCTAATAAAATTAAATATTATATAATAATCCAATTTTATTAAAAAGAGAATATTATGTCAAATGGTCATATCTAACAATACCTTGCGCTTTTAATAATGAGTTAAAACCTTTGATTTTATAAAAGATACTATCCCATATACCAAAGCAATACTTGCAATAATAAATGGTATACCTTCAAATCTAGCTATTGACATCTCTGCCATAGGTGAATACATCAAAGTTGTTCCTAAAACAAAACCATAAATAGCAAACATTCCAACATAGACAATATTTAAGAACTTTTGTGCAGAACTCATCTTATCTCGTTTTTTATAATGAGTAATTAAAGAAACTATTGTTCCACTAAAAATTAAGAACATAATTCCAGCTAACATCACACTTTCAGCCATCATTAGATGATTGACAACAAAATATCCCATGATACCAAGGAAGAGTACCACGAATAAATAAATTCCATTTTTCATGACTTATCCTTTATTACAGAAAACTATTCTATTTATTTTTCTAATTATACTCCTAATGAGAACTATTATTAATAAGAAAAAATCTTATAAGTTTATTTTAAGATTTAATTAAATGATATGATATTTTTTATATAAGGAATTATGAGTATAATCTTACTATGAATATAGAATTAAGATTTTTACAAAAAGCAATGGAAGATAGAAACTACATAAGTTTTTCATGTGACAATGAAAACTTTACAAAAGTCAAACCTCTAAGTCTAAAGCTTCTTGATGACAAATATGTACTAACTACAGATAATAAAAAATTTGACTTTGATAAAATATCAAATATAAAAATCTTAAAAAATAAATTTTAATAAAATGGTAATATTATGAATACAAATGATTTGATGAACACAGCTCTAAAGCTAGCAAAACTAGAAGAAAAACCTTGCGATACAGATGTAATAGTTGAAGGCGAAAATATAAAAAAAGTACTTATTGGCATAGATATGGAAACCCCCGAACTATTACTAGCACGAGACTTAGGATATGACTGTGTTGTAAGTCATCATCCAAAAGCTGACTCATGTGTAGTTGATTTTGCAAAAGTTATGGATGTACAAATAGATAGAATGATTAAAGCCGGTGTTCCAATAAACAAAGCTCAAAAAGCATTAAAGAAAAAACAAACAAGTATAGACCTTGGACGACATGCTTCAAACTATGATAGAGTAAGCTCAGCAGCAAAACTTATGAATATGCCATATCTAAATATACATATTCCTGCTGATTTTATAACAGAAGAGATAGTACAAACAAGACTTGATACTGCATTTGAAAACAATCCAAAAACAAAACTAAAAGATATAATAGAAGAACTAAACTCATGGGAATACTATCAAGGGAAAGTTGCACAACCAGTAATCAGAGTTGGTTCTGGTGATGACTATGCAGGAAAAATAGAAGTTCTTATGGCAGGTGGAACAAACGGTGGAGTAGATGTTTATAAATCATATTTTGAAGCAGGAGTTGGAACAATTATTGCGATGCATGTTCCTGAAGATGTGAAAAAAGCTGTTGCTGAACAAAATATTGGGAATATAATTATTGCTCCTCATATGCCTAGTGATAGTATTGGACTATTAGAGATTGTAAAAGCTTGGAGAGAACAAGGTGTTGATGTTACTTGTATGAGCGGGATTGTAGAATAAATTATACTAAGAGGTTTTATTTAAACCTCTTGAAATAGTTTTAACTTATCAGGATTTCTTAGAGCAAATATATTAGCTATTTTTCCATCATTGATTTCAAAATTATAAGAGCTTATAACCTCATCTCCTTGTACTAAAAGAACTCCTAATGAACCATTAAACCAAACAGTTTTTATTTTTTCTTCAGAGTTTTCATCATCAAATAATCCACTTGTAACTTTTATTAAGAATTTACTTACAAAGTTATTATCACCATATATAACTTTTCTAGCTGCAATTGCTTTTCCTCCACCATCTGAGTATAAAGCAACATCTGATTTAAATATCTCTTTTAATCCTTCAAAATCACCCTCTTTTAATGCTTTTATAAAAGAGTTTGTAAGTTTTATGTGCTCCTCTTTTGATGGAATAAATCTATTCTTATCACTTTTTAGTTTTTTATTTGCTCTAGAATTTAACTGTCTACTATTTTCTATGGAAGTATCTAAGATTAAAGCTATTTCTTTATGTTTGAACTCAAACAAATCATGAAGTATATATGCTATTCTTTCCCTTACTGAGAGTTTTTCCATCAATACCAATAAAGCAACTGATAAACTCTCATCTAACTGCATATCATTTTCTATTGATGATTGTTCTTCTATATATGGTTCAGGTAACCAAGTTCCAATATAAGTCTCTTTTTTATTCCTCGCACTTCTAAAAAAGTCCAATGATAAATTAGTAGCTACTTTAAACATCCAAGATTTTGTATTTTTTATATCATCATTTTTTGTACTAAGATATCTTAACATAGTCTCTTGAGTAATATCTTTTGCTTCTTCAATAGAGCCAGTCAAGCGATATACATAAGAGATAATATCTTGTCTATAAAATTGAGTGTTTTCTACTAATTTATCCATAGTTTTTTATACCTTTAGTTGTATTACTGAACAGCTATGAAAATCATTTAATACTCTTTTTACTGCGGGGAAAACCTTTGTCGAGGCAATAGCAAGAGCAATTTCAGTTAAAATATCTTTTGAATATTTTTTATTTATTTTATCATATAAACTTTGTTCTACACTCTGTTTATTTGCAACTGCTAAAGTAAAATCATAAATCTCTTTTAAATCATTAGATAGATTTTTACCTTCATTAAAAACAACTTCTTTAACAATGTCTTTATCAACTCCAGCTTCTATTGCCATATCTACATTTAACTGTAAGCATTTCCCACAATCTTCATTTTTCATAGAAGTTAATTTTACTACAAATAGTACATCAGTAGGTGCTTTATCTTTAAAACTTGCCATTGGTAAAAAAGCTTCAAAAGTCTCAAAAGCTTTAGGGTTTGAGACTAACATCTCTTTCATATATGAAGTATCATAGTTATAATGATTTTGAAAGCCTTCAAGCATTTCAAGTGATTTTTTTTCGTCAAACATAATAATTCCTTTTTTTGGTTTATGTATATAAGACGAAATAGAGGTTAAAAGTGTGACAGATTATATTTCATTCTTTTCTTTTTAGTAAAGAAAAGAACCAAAAGAAAAGCGTTCACAGGTTCCAAAAAAACTAAAAAATAGATAGAAATTCTAAAATTTGAAAACTCGCTCTGCTCAAACAGTTCAAATTTCTTTACGAATTTATATAGATTTTCTTAACGCTTTTTTGAAA
>LLEJ01000064.1_pt1 | contig 14674 bp, 14 predicted proteins | sample 595831 | NCBI WGS metagenome assembly LLEJ01 (sample SAMN02919310, study PRJNA255460) | bioreactor metagenome | biome: chemostat; feature: culture 2011_10.1; material: sediment; isolation source: day101 10degC chemostat 2011 inoculated with Wadden Sea sediment taken from... | place: Germany: Bremen... | reverse complement strand
TTCACCGTCACTGCATAATGACCATAACAAAATTGTGTTCTTCTTTTGGTGACTTCTTTTGGTAATCCCAGAGGTCACTGACCACGTACCCATGACATAATTAAGCGTATCAACTGAAGAGTTAATACCGGAACAAATTGCCGTTGAAACCACGTCAAATAGCCCGCCAAATACTGCTGTACCTGCCGCTAAACCGGTTTCATCCGCTACTTTCTTGGTCACCATACCTGCTTGTTGTTGAGGATTAACGATGGGAGGAAGCGCTTCCCAAACTTCCTCAATATCGAATTTCTTGAGCAGTTCTCGGTCGTAGCAACCTTTGACAGAATTGAAAAAATTGCTTTCTGACATATTGGTGATCTCAGCACCAATTTCGCCCGTAAGCCGGTAACGTAGGTAGTCATGCGCCATCATAATTGAACCAATGTTCGCATAACGCTCCGCGTCGTTTTCTTTAATCCAACGAATAATAGAGACAGGGTGTCCTGTCCATAATGTCTGCAATGTAATGGGGTAGGTTTCTTGAGCTAAACCTTGCTCCAACCATTGTTTAACAATAGGCAGAGAACGAGAATCCGATGACATAATGCCATAACCTAAATTGTCTCCAGACTTATCAAGTAAATACGCACCCTTCCCTTGCGCCGAAATACTAATACCCTTGATCAAACTTACGTCAACGTGAGTGCTTGCAAGAAGTTGCTTTATAACTGATACCGCGTTTTCCCATAGTGCATCAAGATCTCTCTCAACCCAGCCTTGTCGATCATTAATCACCTTGGCTGACACTCTTGCTAATCCATGTTGTACACCTTTAGCGTCAAATAATGCCGCCTTCATAAAGGTGCCGCCAGAGTCTATTCCTATATAAAAATTCATTCACAAGCTCCCAATAGATCATTATGTATTTTAACGACGAGTTTTCGAACGGGTTGCGAGTTTCCATCATGGATGTTGGTGATATGAACGATATTGGGAGTAAACAGATAGAAACTGCCCGGTAATGCTTCGATATAATTGAGTTTTATATTTTCAAATTGATAAAATTGGAGATCGCGGTCTTTATTATATTCTTCTGCATTGACATGATGACCAGTATCTAATGACCATGCCATCGTTTCAGACCCCTGCAATACAATCTGAAGGTCAGAGTGATACTTGTGGACCTCTGGCATAAAACAAGAAATGGGTTCTTTTTCATACTCAAGAACCACAAACCACGCTTGTTTAGGGTCATAGTTTGGCAATTCATGACGCCCTAATTCTAATGAAGATTGGTCAAGACTATTTAAATATTGAAGAATATCTTGCACCGCCAAAGGGTAAGTTTTGGTAAGTAAGTTTTTTTGTGTATTTCCAACTAACATAATTATTCTCTACAAAAATAGGCTTTTTAAAAGTGTTGATAATCCCAACTCATCATCATGGGACTTTTCAGTCACTAACGTCGCAGAAGCTTTTACTGTTTGGTCGGCATTCTGCATCGCGATACCAAGCCCCACTAACTTTAGCATTGAGATATCGTTATGATTGTCTCCTACCGCTACACACTCATCTAAAGACACGCCAAGCTGTTTCACATAACCAGACAAAGCGTTACCTTTGCTGTTACCAGCCGCGGAAAAATCAACTCGGTCAACCCAAGAGCGCTCTCCATTAAAATTCGCTTTTACAAATTCAATATTCGAAAAACCCTCAATATCGCCCCCCTCGACAACAAATTTCCAAACGAAATCTGTTGCGTCTAACTCATCGAAAAAATTGTCTACTCGGCGAATATTTGGTTGAGAACCTTCAGGGAAAGACTGCGCCCATTGCGATAACGTTTCCATATAAGCAATGGGTCTTTTATTTGAATACAACATCGCATCTCGCACATACATCACCATTTTTAAATCATGTTTATCTGATATTGAGATGAAGTCAGCTGCGATATTTTTGTCTATTGCGTTTGAACTGATTACGCTGTCAGTCGCGTAATCAAACATATAGGTACCGTTACAACAAATTATCGGCGTACGCAGACCCAGCTCTTTATAATAAGGCTGAGCGGCAACATGATGTCGTCCAGTCACAATAATAACGGGGACTTTCTGAGCGATACTTTTGATTGTCTCGACTAATACAGGACTGATTCTGTGTTGCGAGTTGAGTACTGTCCCGTCGAGATCCAATGCCAATAATTTGTGCATATTTCTACACCCTATTTCTGACCATAATACGAATTTTTTCCGTGCTTACGGTTATAGTGCTTATCCAACAATTCAGGATTGATTTTTATATCCACATTCAGTGCACGAGTAGCGGTTGCCATTGCAGCCACTTCTTCCATTACCACGGCATTATGCACCGCATCAAAACCATCTTTCCCCCATGTAAATGGAGCGTGGCCTGCGATTATCGCACCCGGCATCGCTTTTGAATCGATGTTGCGCTTCTGAAATTCTTCTACTATTACTAAACCCGTGTTTTTTTCATAATCAATATGGATTTCTTCACTCGTAAGTTGACGAGTACAGGGAACGTCACCGTAAAAGTAGTCTGCGTGAGTCGTACCTAATGCGGGTATATCCAAACCTGCTTGCGCCCAAACTGTCGCATTGCGCGAATGGGTGTGTACAATTCCACCAATGGACGGAAATGCTTTATACAGCTCAATGTGCGTCGCCGTATCACTCGATGGATTAAGTTTCCCTTCAACACGATTTCCATCTAAGTCAACAATCACAATGTCGTCAACCGTCATGACATCATATTCAACACCAGATGGCTTAATGGCAATAACACCCTTGTCTCTATCAATTTCAGATACATTACCCCAAGTGAAAGTAACAAGGCCATATTTGGGCAGTTGAAGGTTTGCCGCTAATACACGCTCTTTTAATTGTTGGTACATAATATTTTTACCGAATTTTTGAGTGAAATGGAGGCGTTAATAAAGGTTAGGAAAAGACATATTGCCTCGCTTTTCAGCCAGGCAACATGTCAATTTAGCGACCGCTTATTTTGCTGCTGCTGCTATTTTCTTAACCATTTCATCACCGTTTACTTCAATGAATGCTTTCCATACAGGCGCGATAGCCTTTTGGAATGCAGCACCATCTACATCACGGTTAACTTCCATGCCGCCAGCTTCAAGCTCAGCAATCATCTTGTCTTCTTTTTCAATGCTAAGCTGACGTTGCATCGCAACGGCTTCCGCTGCTACGTCAGTAATAATGCTTTGCTCATCAGCACTTAACTTATCGAATTTTTTAAGATTCATAGTAAGAACAAGAGGTGAGTAAGCATGCTGAGTTAAGCTCAAGTACTTTTGTACTTCGTAGAACTTAAATGACAAAGTCACGCCAATTGGGTGGTCTTGAGAATCAACAACGCCCGTTTCCAATGCTGTATATAGTTCAGCAATAGGAAGTTGTAACGGGTTAGCACCTAACTCTTTAAACATATCATTCAATGCTTTTGAACCATTGACTCGCATTTGCAGGCCTTCAACATCTGCAGGAACGCGGATTGGCTTGTCGTTGTTCGTCATGTTGCGGTAACCGTTTTCTGGGTAACCAAGTCCTTTCAGGCCAAATTTCTCCATTTTTTGTAGAATTTCTTGCCCTGGAGCACCATCAAGTACTTTGTAAGCCGTTTCACGATTTGGGAACATAAAAGGTAATGTGAACGCGGATGATTCTGGTAATAGCCCAGAATAGTTATTAAGGCCAACCATCGCGATATCTAGGATGCCAGAACGTGAACCGTCAATCATCTGCTTGTCGTTGCCAAGCTGACCCTGTGGGTAGATGTTGATTTTAATTTCGCCATTTGAACGAGCTTCAACTTCTTTCTTAAAGAACAAAGACATGTCTTGTTGAAGATCTGATTCAGGAGCCGCGTGCACTAACTTTAATGTTGTTTGTGCCATAGCTGTTGAGCTAAATGCGACCGCCGATGCAATTCCTACGACTTTAAATAATGACTTCATTTTTCTCTCCTTAGAGGGTTAACCAATGACAAAAGACATTGGCACAGTAATAATGCTTGGGAATATTACAAACAGTGTTAAAAGCATCATATATGCAGCAATAAACGGTAAAACACCTTTTACTGCTGTAGACATAGGTACACGAGCGACGCCGCATACCACGTTAAGAACAGTGCCTACTGGAGGCGTAATTAAACCAATCGAACAGTTGATAACAAACATCAGACCGAAATACGTTGGGTCGATACCTGCCATTTTGACAATCGGCATTAACAGCGGAACTAAGATTAAGATTGTTGGACTCAAATCCATAACCATGCCGACGCATAACACCAATAACATGATGACGGCCATCAACAAGCGTGGACTGTCAACCAGTGGCCCTAACATCTCGGCTAATTGCTGAGGAAGTTGAGCAACCGTAATCAACCATGCCGCCACCATTGCACAACCAACGAGGAACATAACCATCGCGGTAGAGCGGCCAGCATTCAATAAGATTTTGTAGAAACTTTTTAATGTAAGCTCACGATAAATAAACGTAGATATAACGATAGCGTATACCGCCGCAACAACCGCAGCTTCCGTCGGCGTAAAGATGCCAAGACGAATACCGAAAATGATGATAACGGGTAAAAACAATGCCCAAATGCCATCTTTAAGCGCAGCACGTTTCTCTGCCTTCGTTGCACGTTCTGAGACTTCCAAATTCTCTTTACGAACGGTCATTCTCCATACGAACATCAACGTCATGCCCATTAGCAAGCCAGGAACAATCCCGCCAAGGAACAAGTTTTTGATAGAGATACCACCCGCGACACCAACCAAAATCAATGGAATTGAAGGTGGAATAACCGGAGCGATAATACCGCCGGATGCCAGCAGACCCATTGACGATGCTTCTGGGTATTTAGCCGCCTTCATCATTGGATAAAGAATACTAACTAACGCCGCAGCATCTGCAACGGCAGACCCAGACAAACCTGCCAAGAGTACCGATGTCAAAATGGCAACATATCCAAGGCCGCCTTGACGGTGCCCAACATAGGTTGTGGCTAAGCGAACGATACGGGTAGACAGTCCACCAGATGACATCACCTCACCAGCAATCAGGAAGAATGGAATGGCCAAGAGCGTAAAGCTGTCCACACCATTGATTAAAGATTGCGCAAGAATATCAGCACTAAAGAAATCCATATGCAGCATCAAAGCCATTGAAGACAACAGCAGCGCAAATGCCACAGGTAGCCCTAATAGGATTGAAATAATTAATACCGATAAGAATATCGCGAGAGTCATTACTGTTTCTCCATGTCTACGTTATCTAGTAGCCAATTTGGGTTAATAATACGAACCACCGCAATCACTCCCATCAATAGCCCCGACACGACACCAGCCATATAAAACAATGATGACGGAAGACCCGTTAATGGTGAAATATCAGACCAGTTCGACATCATTTGTCGATAAGAACCGATGTAGAGCATGCCGACCGATACGGTAATAATTACCCAACATATACGTCTTAAAAATGGGACGGCTCTAGGAAGTAATTTTTCAGAAAACTCAGCAACAGCTAAGTGATCCCCTCGGCGCAACACGACTGCAGCACCAAGCATTACTACCCAAACCAACCCTAATCGAGAGAGTTCGACAGAAGGACGTAGACCAGAAGAAAATCCATAGCGCAATACCACATTGACAAATACAAGTACGACCATGAATGCCAAAATGATAGCCATCAAAATATCGATGCTTTTCCAGATCCACATAAATACTTTTAGCATATTATTTTGCATAAAGTTCTCCTACTTCGCTTAAATTACAATGACGTAATTTGATTCCAAATCTCATCATGTATCTCTATGCCACCCGCTTGTTCATGCTTATCAATGAAACTTTGAATCTCAGAACCAGCAATCATTACTGAACCCGTTTCTGCAGGCTCAGAAGCTAAGACATAATCTCTAATACGTTTCATCTCTTGAGCATATCGTCCTTTGTCCATAGTTCTACTCAGGTCGATAGCGATCAAAAATTGAGAAACACCAAATTCTCCGCCCATATCTTCCGTTAAAGCCGGAACCGAGTTACCGCCAGTAATCGCCGTCAACATCATATCCAGTACGATTGCCATAGACGATCCTTTCCAGAATCCCATTGGTAGCAAACGCTTATTTTCCCACAAAACATGAGGATCGGTTGTCAATTCACCATTGTCGTCAAAACCGCCAACTACCGGTAACTGCTTGTCTGCTAATACATAATTTTGCAGCTGACCATACGAATACTGACTCATTGAGCAATCCACAAGAACAGGTGGGTCACCAGCGATAGCCATAATTAATGGGTTTGAACCTACGCGGTGGTCTTTACCACCCCACGCTGGCATTACAGCTATTGAGTTGGTTGAAGCAATACCAGCAAAACCTTCGCGAGCCATTTTTAGAACATAAGCACCACCACGCATCCAATGGTTAGAATTACGCATTCCGACCATACCAATACCGAACTCACGTGCAAGTTCCATCGCTCTTTCTGAACAAATAAGGCCGTTTAAAACACCCGGTCCAAAATTACAGTCCCACTGCTCTAAAGCACCCATGCTGTTCACACACTCAGGTACTTCATTTAATTTAATTTGGCCTTTATCTACCTGATCTATAAATACAGGGAAACGGTTAATACCGTGAGAGTAAGTACCTTCGTTTGCCATCTCGACAAAACCTGCAGCAAGCTTTGTTGCCATTTCAGGCTTCATATCGCGAGCTAATAAAATTCTTTCATATTCTTCTTGAAGCTTCTCAGTTGTTACCAATGGCATAATTTTTACTCCGATGAATTCCGTAATGCGGAATATATAATGGTTCAAATTCCGAATTTTGTCACTATTGTCATTAGGATTTTATGACGAATGACACACTGTAAAACCTAAGTTACTGATTTTTAAACAAACAGCCAAAAAAGCCAAAAAATGAGATCTAAGTTCGATATTTAAATGTAAGGTTAAGTTGATTTGATGATTATTAGACGAGGATCACTGAATAATTCATTTGTTAATAGACTGTAAAATCATTTTCTTGCCAGTATATTCACGATAATCGTTTGGCTAAAAATACTTAAATGAGAGTGCATAATTAACGAGAGTCGATAGGTAGATAGAAAAAAGAAATGCTTTCTTTTCAGAAATATTAGGTGGCAAAATGACGTATAAAAAATGTACACTTCCCGTCATCGCACACGTATTAAAATTATTTATATGAATTTAGACAAATATAAATGCATTATCTTTGACTTAGATGGAACCTTAATTAACTCAATGATAGCGCACGCTGCTGCTTGGGAAAAAACGTGTACAACGTTTGATATCCCTTATGAGAAAGAGTGGTTAAATCAACTCGGGGGGATGCCAACTAGAAAAGTAACGATTGAAATTATTAATCGTTACAATTTGGAACTAAACGCAGATTTGATCACCCAGGATAAAATTTCCAACTTCGAATCTATTGCGTTTAAAGGCGATACTATTCCCGGAATTTATCAAATATTAAAAGATAATTACCTCACGAAAAAAATTGGAATAGGCACAGGCGCACAACGCAAACATGCCCAAGAAATCTTGGATACGACGGATATTCTAACCATGGTAGAAGTATTAGTTACCTCTGATGAGGTGGTTAACCACAAACCCTCTCCTGACACTTTTCTCTCCGTCGCTCAACAACTCAACACACCTGCAAATCAGTGTGTTGTCTTTGAAGATACAAAGATAGGCAAACAAGCTGCGATTGCCGCAGGGATGGACTGTTATTTAGTTAATAATGGAAATATTCTAGAATTTTGTCCAGCTACATAATTAATATTTATCTTATATAAAAGGTTTACTATGCACTGCTCTGACATACACTCATTAGACAACAATAGCCTCATTCATCAATTTATTTCTCGTGCATTAAAGCTCGAATTATCAAGCCTAGAACTCGGTGTAACCAAAATCGATGAAGACCGTTTTTTTGTTGTGAAGGTACAAGATAACGATAGGGCACTAGAAGATTCACAGATCGAAATACATCGATCATATATTGATGTACATTTGGTTCTCGCAGGACAAGAAACGCTTACCTATGCAATAAAGCCAGCTACGAGTGCTTTTATGGACGGGAAAGAATTTGACAATGACGTGGAATTTGTCGAAAGCGTAAATAACGAACAATCCGTAACACTTAATGAGGGGGAGTTTGCGTTTTTTATCCAGGAGAATGGCACCGCCCAATGGTGTCTAAGTCAGGGGGACAACCTATAAATAAAGTCGTGATCAAAATAGATTCGTCTCTGTATAACAGCAAAATAGTACCCCTCAAAATTAGAGCGAAGACGCGCTTATATATTAACCTGTCTTCGCCTGTAAAGTCCCACAATGCTGTTGTGTCACGAGCAGTATTAGATTTTTCATTTCACAATAAGCACCACTAAGATATAAAAGCATGAAGTAAGCAACTAACACTCGGTACTTACCCCAAGTTCCATGCTTCGAGCTTAATCGACTACCAACCTATAGTCTCTTTTTCTTCATTCTGAGTACGGTTTAATCAATCAACATTTATGTTAAACAATTTACTGCTTCTCGTTCTACGGGTAAGCAATCTTTGTAACGCTTCATAAACTCTTGTACGCCCTCGAACTCATCTTTGTCTATATCAATTATGAATTCGTCATTGCTTAAAAATACTTTATTCGTTAAAAACGATTCAAGATTTTTTTCTTCATCAATTAGGAAGGATGCAAGTAAAGCAATACCCCAAGCGCCTCCATCTGAAGCATTTTCTACTGTTGCTACAGGTACATTTAGCGCTGTAGCCATTAATTGCTGAACCACCCCTTTCGTCTTAAATAAACCGCCATGAGCTAAAATTTTGTTTAGCTTTACTCCTTCCTCTTCAACTAAAATATCAATACCTATCTTCATAGCACCAAGCGCAGATAATAGATTTGCCCGCATGAAGTTGGCTAAAGTAAATTTACTATCCGAGGGATTTAGGAAAAGCGGGCAACCTTTTTCGAAATGGGTCATATGTTCGCCAGAGAGATAGCCATACACCATTAAGCCACCACAGTCATCGTCACCTTTGAGCGATTCCCTAAACAACGTGTCATATAGTTCATCCGCGGAAACATTAGTACCTAAGCTGCTAGCGACTTCTTCGAATAATTTCATCCAAGAATCAAGGTTTGATGAGCAATTATTAGAGTGGGCCATTGCAACTAATTTACCATCAGGTGTCGTGACCAAATCGAGCTCTGGGTGTACTTTTTTAAGTTTCTTATCAAGAACAACCATAGCGAATATTGACGTACCTGCTGAGATATTCCCAGTACGCATTGCAATAGTATTCGTTGCTATCATACCGGTACCTGCATCACCTTCTGGTGGGCACATTGGACAGTTATGTTTTAATTGACCCGTTGGATCTAGTAGCAACGCTCCAACTTCTGTTAGAGAACCAGCGTCTTGTCCAGCGACAAGCACTTCTGGCATGATTTGCTCAATGTTCCAAGGTAGCGCTTCATCTTTTACAATATCATTGAATCGTCTCATCATCTCCGAATCAAATTTCGCCTTATCAACATCGATAGGAAACATACCAGACGCATCCCCAATCCCTAAGATTTTGCGTCCTGTTAATTTTCTATGTACATAACCCGATAATGTCGTCATGTAATCGATATCAGAAACATGTTCTTGATTCTCTAATAAGGATTGGTACAGATGGGCAATACTCCATCGCTGAGGGATAGGATGCTCAAGCAGAGACATTAATCTCTCTGATGCCTCTAACGTATTGTTATTTCTCCATGTTCGGAATGGTGTTAACAGATTATCTGAACGGTCGAAAACTAGATAACCATGCATCATCGCACTGATACCCAACCCCGCTAACTTACTTAGTTTAACGCCATATCGTTGGTAAACATTATCATACAAATTTTTATAGCACGATTGAATCCCCTTCCACACATCGTCTAAATTGTAGGTCCAGTTTCCATCTATCAGATTATTTTCCCATAGGTAACTTCCATCGGCTATAGGTTGCTGATTATCGCCAATGAGTACGGCCTTTATACGAGTTGAGCCAAGTTCGATCCCAAGAATACCTTTTCCTTCTGAAATAAATAATTTAGTCGTTACTTCTGTCATAAAAATGTCCTCTAATACCCTTCATTGCAGAGAAAAACCGAATATGTATACAAATCTAACTAATTTATTGGCTCAGTTAATTGGATTGCCCATAGTAGGCATTTGCACCATGTTTTCTTAAATAATGCTTATCCAACAAAGTTTTATTCATACTAGGTTGTCGGTTGTTAAGAGATAATGTACATAATGCCATCGCCGCCACTTCTTCAAGAACAACAGCATTATGTACTGCGTCTTCAGGGTCTTTCCCCCACGTAAACGGACCATGAGATGCCACAATACACCCAGGCATTTCTAGCGCAGACAGAGATCGCTTTTCTAATGTCTCAATAATTACTTTTCCAGTATTACTTTCGTATGCATCTAAAATTTCTTCGTCTGTCATTGGCCTTGTACAAGGTATATCACCATAGAAGTAATCAGCGTGAGTCGTTCCCAGTGCAGGAATATCGGCACAAGCTTGCGCCCAAATAGTAGCATTTCGCGAGTGAGTATGGACAACACCACCAATATCCGAAAATTCCCGATATAAGGCTAGATGAGTCGCTGTGTCCGAAGATGGATTTAGGTTGCCCATTATCACCTCCCCAGACAGGTTCACAATGACCATGTCGCTTGGTGTCATTTTTTCGTAGCTGACACCCGACGGTTTTATAACAACTAAGCCTGATTCGCGATCAATACCTGATACATTACCCCATGTAAAGGTAACCAAATCATGGCTTGGTAATAACATGTTGGTATCAAATATTTTTTCTCTGAGCTTTTCTAACATGACCAGATCCTAGTTAACGAGAATTTCAGCTAATGATTTGTTGATGGAGTTAAAACGTTCAAGTTTGATACGTAAGTTGTCATGACTGATTAAGTCAGGTTCAAATCTTTTAACTACCGGTGCTGTCGCACGCATAGCTTCTGAAAAATCCTTATAAACACCAGCCCCAACAGCTGCACATAGTGCCGCGGCTCTACAACCAGACTGCTGGGTACTTACCACCTCAACTGGCAATCCTGATGCATCTGTAAATAACTTCATCCACGGTTCAGACTTGGTTGGCCCCCCCGTAAACCTAATCGTTTTAACATCTTTGTTGAGCTGTATTATTTTATCTTGATGATTTAGATGCGCAAAAACCACACCTTCATAAATCGCTCTTATTATGTCTTTTTTTGTATGATGCCCTTTAAGGCCAATCAAAGAACCAGGCATGCCTAATTTGTAGTTGGAACCGTAAAGATATGGGAAGAAAAATAGGTCATCTGTATGATCTGCTTTTGACGCTACCCATTGGTTAAATTCATGCCAATCGGTACCAGGAAAAAACTGGTCTTTGAACCATGCCAAATTTGATGCTGAAGTAGGTGAACCTTCATGAACAAAATATTTACCAGGAATACAATAGTTCCCCCAAATATATGGATGCTCATGGGTCGAAATTTCATTAGTTATAGCCGTCGTAATTGACCATGTTCCTGCGACTGCACTAATCGTACTTTCATCTTCTATACACGAAGCTAACGAAGCGGCAACGACATCAAACAAACCGCCATATACAGGCGTGCCAACTTTTAGACCCGTTAGCTTTGCTGCTGTCTGAGTAATTGTTCCTGCTAATTCTGCAGATCCAATCGTCGGGGCAGTCTTATCTATACATTCACCGACACCAAAATCCGCCAAAAGTGTGGGGTCATAACATCCTTTGCGCACGTTGTACATATTACTGCCAGAAATATTGGTAATTTCTGCATTCACTTCTCCGGTCAAACAAAACCGAATATAGTCATGTACCATAAGAATACTATCTACACTTTCATAGTTTTGCGGCTCATTTTCTTTTAGCCATGCCATCAACGTAACCGGATGTGCTGTCCATAGCTGCTGTAGACCACGTTCATATGCCTTTTTAACGAGTCCTTCTTCCTGCCAACGTAAAACTAGAGATTCAGCTCGAGTATCTGAAGATATAATGCCTCTTCGAACAGGATTCCCTTGCTTGTCGATGGCATACAACCCTTTACCATGAGATGAAAATGAAATGCCTTCGATTGGCTTATTCGAAGAAAACCGACTGCAACTAGATATTAATTCACAAACCGTTGTCCACAGTTCATTCATGTCTCGTTCGGTAACTCCTGGAGCATCTCTAAGTACTTCAGAATTTTTTTCAGCGATATGGATCTCTCGACCTTTTTCATCGTATAGGCCGGCTTTAGTCACTGTTCCGCCAATATCGACACCAATAAAATAGCTCATTAATAATCTCCCTAAACCGACCCGTAATGGGGCGATTTCTAATCAATGGAGTAAAAAGTAGGTTAAAGCGTTGGGGTTACTGATTGGTTATTTCTTACGCTTGCTCGTCCCGATATAGATTGCAACAAGAATAATGACGCCTTTAATCACGTTTTGAACATAAGGGGATACACCACCCAAATTCAGACCATTATTCAGAACACCCAGAAGCATTGCACCGATAAGTGTACCTATGATTGCCCCTTTCCCTCCGCTCATCGCGGTACCACCAATAACTACCGCTGCGATAGCGTCTAACTCAAAGCCAACACCCGCATTTGGTTGTCCGCTCATTAGGCGAGAGGTTAATATAATTCCAGCGATCGAAGCAGTGAGTCCACTAATGGTGTAAACAGTCAAAATGACTAACGGTACTCTTACGCCGCTAAGACGAGATGCTTCTTCATTACCACCGATAGCATATACGTAACGGCCAAAAGGAGTATGGTTCAAAATGACATAGGCAATCGCATAAACAACGAGCATCATTAAAATAGGTGTTTGTAGTCCAAAAACATCTCCACGTCCCCAAAAAGAGAAGCTCTGTGGCAAACCAGAGACTGGGTATCCTCCGGTGTAAATTAGACCGATACCACGAGCAATACCTAACGAAGCCAATGTCACGATAAATGCAGGCATTTTTGCGTAAGCAATCATGAAGCCGTTAGCGGCGCCGAACAAGACACCAATTAACATCCCAGCGGGAATAGCCATTGCAGGATCAAAACCAGCAGCCATCATTCCTGCAGCCGCTGTACCGGATAGTGCCATTACTGGGCCAACCGACAAATCGATACCACCTAAAAGGATGGCGCAAGTCATACCGACTGCCAAAATTGCATTTATGGATACTTGTCGAGCTACATTACTAAGGTTATTAGAAGTCAAAAAGTTATCGTTAAATATAACCATAATAGTGAATACAGCTAAGAAACCTACTAATGGATAAAAAACTGGGTGATGACTCCACTTTGTCAATTTCTTTTTGAAAAGCGATAGTTTGTTATCTGGTGCTGTGTCTGTATTTGTGATTGTATTCATGTCGCTTGTCCTGTTGCGTGTAACATAATAGTATTTGATTCGATTTCACTACCTTCAAGCGAAGCAACAATCGCGCCTTGGTTGAAGACCAAAACTCGGTCACAAACACCTATAATTTCTGGCAATTCTGAGGAAATCATAATGATAGAAATACCTTGCTCAGTTAATTTCTTCATTAGCTCGTAAATCTCAAACTTTGCGCCAACGTCTATTCCACGTGTTGGTTCATCAAAAATAAGAATCTTACATGTATTATTCAGCCAACGAGCTATAACCACCTTTTGTTGGTTACCACCACTAAGATTTGTCACAATGGTTTCTTCGTGTGGTGCTTTTATTCGAACCTTTTCAATCAAATCACACGCAACTTTACGTTCTTTGTTTCTATCAACGAGTATTCCAGCATACATTTCATTCTCATGGTTATTGAGTAGAATATTATCCATAATGCTGAAAGGTAGAATCAAGCCCTCAGTTTTCCTACTTTCGGGTAGTAAACCTATTCCGACCTTTAGTGCTGCTGCCGGAGTATTTAGCGTTAGTTGTTGTCCATTGAGCTTAATCGTTTTCTTAACTGGAGTATCAGCGCCTATTAGAGATCTAACCAATTCACTTCTACCAGAGCCAACAAGACCTGAAAAACCTAAAATTTCACCCTCATGCAATTGAAAACCATTTACTGGAGCATCTTTGTCGATCTGTATTTCTGGAACATCAAGCACAATATTTGAATGATTTATATGACTTATTTTTTCTGGGAATGCGTTGTCTAACTTACGGCCAACCATCATCTCAACCAATTTGTCTACATCGGTATCTTTTACCGGAGTTGTCGCTATATATTCTCCATCTCGCAGTACTGAAATAGTGTCACAAATTTCAAAAATCTCTTCTAAGTGATGTGAAATAAAAAACATGCCAACACCCCGCTTTTTCAGGTCACTCATAATAGTGAACAGGTGTGTTGCTTCAGTTGGTGTTAATGTCGCTGTTGGTTCATCAAGAACCAATATTTTTGCATTTAAAGATAACGCTTTCGCTATCTCAACAAATTGTTGTTCGGCCACACTAAGTTGGTCTATAGGTATACTTAGATCAATATCAATTTTTAACGTCTCGAAAATAGTTTTTGCTTCCGCATTCATTACGTTTCGATTCAAAAGTCCAA
>LLEJ01000063.1_pt1 | contig 14803 bp, 13 predicted proteins | sample 595831 | NCBI WGS metagenome assembly LLEJ01 (sample SAMN02919310, study PRJNA255460) | bioreactor metagenome | biome: chemostat; feature: culture 2011_10.1; material: sediment; isolation source: day101 10degC chemostat 2011 inoculated with Wadden Sea sediment taken from... | place: Germany: Bremen... | reverse complement strand
TCATAGTTTCCTAGACATCAGTTTCAGTGTGTCGAATATCGATTTCCTTAACCGTTTGTACGCGAATCGGAACATGTGGGAACTCCATCGTGAACTTCCACAATCTAGGCATTAACCAACGCGTGGAGAATGAACGGGGAGCACTGACGTTCAGTACTCCTTCGAGTGGTTCATTTTGAATTCGATTTAGTCCAGTGATGATGTTTTTAAAACCGTCATTTACATGACTTTGGAGTATTTGTCCCTTATCTGTCAGATGCATTTCACGTCCGCGACGGATGAATAATTTACATCCCAAGCGGTCTTCAAGTTGCCGTAGCTTTTGGCTTATGGCTGCTTGTGTGACATACAATTCTTCGGCAGCTTTACTATAGCTTTTATGTCGAGAAGCAGATTCGAAAAAACGAAGTGCGGAAAGATAACGCAGTCGATTGTCCATAAGATGTAATTATAGTTCCTGTAATTAATCGTTGTTCGTAACGGAAGTTGTTTCCCTTGATAATAACTGCATCTAATCAGTAATCAAGAATAAGACGATGATGTTAACTATTCCTCATAGTAAGATTTCTATTTTTAAGCTACTTAAATTAAAGGTATTTAATGTATTTCTTGGTAAAAGAGGTAATAAGGTTATAGCTATGAATACTCATCTTAGAAAAGATGTTGGGCTATGTCCTGAAAAGAGGGCTAATCGGCATTATTCTAGGTTTTTATAATATGAGATTATTGGCAGTTTAGTGAAGGTTCAGATAGTATCGTTACGTCTAATCGTTGACTACGGGCTTGTGCTAACCAATACATTTTATAAGTGGAGATTTGCTAAATATGGAAATTGTTATTGATGACCTATCCAGTGGTAAAGTCATCAAACTGCTCGAAGAGCACCTATCTGATATGTACGCTAATTCACCCCCTGAAAGTGTTCATGCGCTTGATGTGGATAGCCTTAAGTCTCCTGAGATTACATTTTTTAGTTGTTGGGTTGGCGATGAGTTACAAGGTTGTTTAGCTATTAAGCAACTTACATCGGAACATATAGAACTAAAATCTATGAGAACTTTGAATACGGCTAGGAAGTCTGGTGTCGCTAGTCATTTACTTACGCATGTTATGAGTATTGCGAGCGAAAATGGATACCGGAGAGTAAGTTTAGAGACGGGGTCGCAGGAGTTTTTCAAACCAGCTAGAAATCTATACGAAAAGTTTGGGTTTAGTTATTTTGGTCCTTTTGCCGATTATAAAGAAGATCCCCATAGTCGCTTTATGACAAGAGAGCTTGGTTAACCCATAAGTGTTCCATCTTTCATACAGTTACCATTACGCCACTTGAGTTTTACATGTTACGCAATTAACTCTAAACTACACCAAAGCAATTTAAAGCTAACGCTCGAATAAAAAGGCCATTTCGTGGAAATTCGAACAGGTAAATTAGAAGATGTTGCTGATATCACCGACATCTTTAATTTTTATATTGAACACACCAATGCACGCTTTGAGGCATTTCCATTTACTCTGGAAAATCGTCAGGAATGGTTTTCTCAGTTCTCTAGCACTACCAAATATCAACTATATGTGGCTATAGAAAACGGCGTGTTACTAGGTTTTGCATGTTCCCAACAGTACCGAGCAATTTCAGCTTTTAACGACACTGTAGAAGTGACCGTTTATCTGGCACAAGAAGCTAAGGGGAAAGGTTTAGGTTCTAAACTATATACTCAGTTGTTCTCATCCATTCGTGCTTATGGTGTCCATCGTGTATTGTCGGGTGTTGCATTACCAAACGACGCATCAGTTGCATTACATAAACGGTTTGGTTTCAGAGACGTCGGTATTTTCAATGAGTATGCGAAGAAACACGGACAGTACATCAGCTCGGTGTGGTTAGAAAAGGTGTTTAACGCAGAGTCCGCTTTATAACAAGCTACTATGGCACGTTTGCCTTACTCAGGGTAATCCGTAAATAACTAAATTAGCAGATTCACTGACACGGAAATGTCCAAAGATGAGCTGCCGCAGCGGAACCGCTAAGAAGGTTCTGCCCCTTTTCGTGTTGATGTTACTTTGAAGTTCTCACAGCTCAATTGTCATATGACTAAGTTTACCCTCATTACCACGGTCCTCCGTGGTAATGAATACCGAACTTAAATTAAACAGTCAGACATAACCTCATGCAGTTTGATGTTCTTGTTTACAGTTCATTACGAGAGTTTCGTTAGCTTTAATATGCATTACCACACAGAGCATGGTAACGAGTGACAAAACCCCTACATAATTAGTCGGTAGATTCTAACTGTCGGGGGAAAGGCGTTGTCCAAAGATGTGCTAGAACGAAATCTACTAACATATTTTTGTCCAAAGGCGTGTCAATGTAGTACTGCGCAAACCTGAATGAATATTCAGGATATCAATATGTATTAGTTAACCATTCTATAAGGATTGACTCATGATTAAGTACTATGGATTTATCGTCAAAGCTCTAAATTATGACTACAAGGTAGATCGGAAGTTGTTAGATACAGACTTGTTTAAAACAGAAATCATCGGCGTAAGTAATGACGATGATGCTATTAATGCTGCCAAAGAAATGATTAATCGCGGTGTAGAAGTGATTGAATTGTGTGGAGGATTCGGTAAAGAAAGTAGTGAGTCTATAATATCAAAACTGGATACGAACGTACCTATAGGCTACGTTATATTTACCGAAACTGAACACCACAAATTGACGAAATTTTTGTCATAACACGATGAGTCAATATGAGTTAAGTCAGTCGACTAACAAGCCTTTGTCCAAAAGCACCACAGTTTGTACTTTTGATGACCTGTTGGGGAGGTGAAAACTGGTAGGCCGGAATGGCAAAGCCCTTCGGTAATCAACTTAGTAAAACCAATCAACAGAAATTCACTTTGTTAGCCAAAATGTTTGTTCTAATTAAACTTAAACATTGTCAAACTACACAACCTAAAATACTGTATAAAAAACAGCCACTCAAAGTTTTCTATGTCAGTCAGAAATCTAAAAGACAGTTCAAAAAAACCATGGCTCTGCGAATGTTCACCAACCACTCATAATATTGAACTAAAAACGTTTAGGGCCATGTTTAATACACTCGTTAAGTACGGTGAATGGAAATGGCCAAACCCCGTTTTGAGTATTGAGCTTATTAAAGCGTCCGAACGGGAGTTGTCTTACCTTACTAAAGACAAAATTCAGCCTTTCTTAAATAAGCTAACGGTAGATAAAAGCCCTAAAGCCGATCAGGTACTCGTTGTTTGCAAAATATGTCTAGCAACCGGTGCGCGGGTAGCTGAAGCATTAGGCTTGAAGCGAAGCGTTCCTATTTCCAAAGTTCTCCATGACGAAATACTTGCGGTTGCGGTATCTGGTCACGCTATTTTCGATGTTCGATATTACGCGGCATGGGAGTGCGTGAAAAGGTCATTACCTGCGTTCATTCCACGAGGGCAGGCGACGCACATTTTACGTCATACCTTTGCGAGTCATTTTATGATGAATGGGGGTGACATTCTGGTGCTTCAGCGAATTCTTGGACATAGCAAAATTGAACAAACGATGGCTTATGCGCATTTTTTCACCAGAGCATCGTATCCAGGCTGTCGAACTGAACCCGTTAGAAAACTAGAACCAAAAAAATGGCGACAAAGTGGCGAAAGAGTTCAATAACCCTCGTTTTTCGTCGCCATTTGTCGCTATTTTGCAAAATCGATAAAATTTAATTTGATTAAAAATCAATAATTTAATCGGTTTTGTTGTCGTCGTTGATAAAGCCTCCGGTTTGGTGTGCCCAAAGCTGAGCATAAATACCATTGCCCTGAATCAGCTCTTGGTGCGAACCTTGTTCAACGATTTGTCCTTTATCTAATACGATTAGCCTATCCATTGCTGCGATGGTAGAAAGGCGGTGTGCTATGGCAATGACAGTTTTACCTTGCATTAGCTCGATCAGGCTTTCTTGTATTGCCGCTTCTACTTCTGAGTCTAGTGCTGAAGTGGCTTCATCCAAAATAAGCAATGGTGCATCTTTTAGAAGGACTCGCGAAATCGCTACTCGCTGGCGTTGACCGCCAGATAGCTTAACGCCTCGTTCACCAACTTGAGCATCGTATCCGCTGTTTCCATGCGGATCCGTTAGGGTGTCGATAAACTCATGTGCTTGCGCTTGAATGGTGGCTTTTAGCATCGCTTCTTCGCTCGCATCCGGTTTGCCATAGAGTATATTTTCTCTAATAGAGCGGTGCAGCAATGAGGTGTCTTGGGTTACCATGCCAATATTGGCACGTAAAGAGTCTTGGGTAACCTCTGATATGACTTGACCATCGATCTTTATTTGTCCGCCTTCCACATCATGGAAGCGTAACAAAAGGTTAACTAGCGTTGATTTCCCTGCGCCAGAGCGACCAACTAATCCAACTTTTTCTCCCGGCTTTATATTCAGGTTCAGGTGGTTGATAACCCCTTTATTTTTTTCACCGTAATGGAAGCTTACGTTATCAAATTGAATGCCACCCTTATCAACCTCTAGAGGTTTTGCATCTTTGCTGTCTTCTATGTCAATGGGTTTTGAAAGCGTGGAAATGCCGTCTACCACGGTGCCCATGTTTTCAAATAACGCACCGACTTCCCACATTATCCACATCGACATGCCGTTTATCCGTAAGGCCAAACTGATCGCGATGGCAATTGCGCCAATGGTGATCGCGTTTTCCATCCAAAGGAAAATAGAAATCGCGGCGATCGAAAATACTAAGAAATAGTTGGCAATCTCCACACAGACATTGAAGCCTGTCACTAAGCGCATTTGTCGATAGACGGTATCCAAGAAACCGTCCATGCCTTCTTCTGCGTATTTGGTTTCTCGTTTACTGTGAGAAAAGAGTTTGATCGTTGCAATATTGGTATAACTGTCCACAATTCTACCCGTCATGGTAGAACGGGCATCGGCCTGTTCGGAAGCGACGGATTTGAGTTTTGGAACAAAGTAAAATTGAATGCAAACATAGGCGGCTAACCAAACCAACATAGGTAACATTAATCGCCAATCGGCTTGAGCCAACATGACCACAATAGAGGTAAAATAAACGATAACATAGACAAAAACATCCGCGGTTTTCATCACGGTTTCTCGCACCGCAAGGGAAGTTTGCATCACTTTTGTGGCGACACGTCCTGCAAAATCGTCTTGATAAAATGAGAGGCTTTGTTTTAATAAATATCGGTGCGCCATCCAACGAATAGACATTGGATAGTTTCCAAGCAGGCTCTGATGGATCGTCAGTGAGTAGATGGTAACGAGTATTGGCATCACAACCAGTAACACTAAACCAACCGCCCAAAGTGTGCTGCTATTCTCTTCTAGAAAGGTGTCTGGGTTACTGGTCGAAAGCAAATCGACGAGTTCACCCATAAATCCAAAAAGTGAAACTTCAATAATGGCAACAATGGTACTGAGTGACGCCATTAATAGCAGCGGTTTTTCGAAACCACGAGTATAGTGCCGACAAAAAGCAAAAACACCGGTTGGTGGTTGTTGTGGTTCTTCTTTTGGGAAGGCTTTTGTTAGCCCTTCAAAAAACTTATACATTCGGTCATCCTCTTCCCATCTTGTTGTTGTTTTATCTTCAATAACGAGAAGAATTCGTTGAATAATAGATGGGTTATTTTATCAACACACACTACCCCAAACTTAAAAAAAAGGACATTATTTTCCATTCCATGTTGAATGTGCATATTTGCGTAATAATTATGCTTACCTATGGATGACCCAGAACGAGAAGGGGTATTTATAGCACTGTTAGTGAATAGATATGCTTAGGTGTAACACTGTATTAACAAGGTATGCTTGTGTTAGTTATCGAATTTGCTCTCTATGGCAGCGAAATCACCTAGTTTGCTCGTGTAAATGGTGTCAAATTCAGTTAAATGGCATTTAACCTTCTGTTTACAATCGATGTAATGAATCTAAAATGGATATTTATGAATGAACTCAACTCAATCAATGCAGTATTTGCAAGGTGTCCGTTCACTTCAAAATGCGAATTGTGTGGTGATGGTGCCGCCGAAAGAGTTTTGCTATAACGCAGAAACAGCAGAAGATAATGAATTTCAACACCGGGTCGAATTGAGTGCACAGCAGGTTCGTGAAAACGCAATGGCGGAATTTAATTCGATGGTGGTTGGCTTGCGTGCCGAAGGTGTGCAGGTTGTTGAATTTGACTACCCTGTCGCGGAAAGAGAGACGCCTGATGCGGTGTTCCCAAACAATTGGTTTAGTACGACGTCGACAGGTGAGTTGTTTGTTTTCCCTATGGCGTGCACAAATCGTCAGTTGGAGGTCCGCCCAGAGGCCTTGGTTAAAGCACTTGTTGATTCAGGTCGAAGGGTAAGCTCTCATTTATCATTGGCTTCGTTTATTGAGCACAATGCTTATTTAGAAAGTACTGGTGTGATGGTGATGGACCACATTAATCGTACCATCTACGCGGCGTTGTCTCACCGTTGTGATAGAGAAGTATTAGAAGAATACGCTCAAAGGGTAGGGTATGAACGCGTTATTTCATTTCAAACCGCGTTACCTTCCGGTCAGCCGATTTATCACACGAATGTGATGATGGCAGTAGGGGAGTCATTTTGTGTCATTTGTGATGAGCTAATCCCTGAATTTGAACGTCGCTTTGTAATTAAGTCTCTAGCGAAAGATAAGCAAGTGATCTTTATCTCACTTGACCAGATGAATCACTTTTGTGGCAATATTCTTCAACTAGAAAATACCAATGGTGACAAATTGATTGCCATGTCTCAATCAGCATTTGACGCTTTTACCCCTTCACAGAGAAACCAACTATCGACCCATGGCAAACTACTACCTTTTGATGTGTCAACCATCGAAAATGTAGGTGGTGGCAGTGTTCGGTGCATGTTGGGTGAAGTGTTTTTACCAAGAAGGTAAATAAATTGAGCTCGAGATATACTACTGTGCACTAAATTTAATGTTGATTAAAACAAAAAAACACCTGCTTTGCAGGTGTTTTTAATTGATGAGCAATGTCATTTTACTTTGCGGTTGAGTGGAGTATCGCCAACGACATCGGTGCCATTAATACATCACCCTCTGCGTGACGATTGACTACTTTATCCATACTGGTATCACAAATCGTCACCCAGCGTTGATTGTAGTTGTTTGGTAGTTTGAAACGAGCTGGAGCGGTGGCCTGGTTGATCAGATAGATCAGCTCGTCACCGTCTTGCTCGATCCCAAGGTGCAGAGCGACGGAATTCTGCGTGTTCCAGTCTTCATGTTCCATATGTTCGCCATCAGCTCGACGCCAGCCAACTCTGTTTTGATTCCGTTGTTCACCACTAAATGCCCTGATGAAGGGAACCATATATTGTTGGCGTGCTGCTAACATATCGCTGATCCAAGCCTTAAACAGATCGATACGATTACATGATCGCCAATTAATCCAGCTCAACGGACTATCTTGGCAATAAGCGTTGTTGTTGCCATTCTGTGAGTGAGATTGAACATCTGCGGTCATAATATGAGGTATACCGAACGCAAATAGCAGGCTGGCGATAAAGTTACGCTTTTGCTTCTCGCGAACGGCTTTTATCATCATGTTGTCGGTATCGCCTTCAATACCATAATTATCAGAACGGTTATCACCGTGTCCATCATGGTTATGTTCGCCATTTGCATCGTTGTGCTTATGGCGATATGAGACAAGATCTTGTAGCGTAAAACCGTCATGGTAGGTGATGTAGTTGATGGTTAACTTTTGAGGCCAACGACTTGCACTATATAGATCTCTTGAACCCATGATTCTGGTGGCAAATTCTTTTAAATACCCATCATCACCACGCCAGAAACTACGGGTAATATCGCGGAATTTATCGTTACACTCATTCCAACCATCTGGAAATCCGCCCACTTGGTAGCCGTTTGGCCCGATATCCCAAGGCTCAGCAATAAGTTTTACTTCTCTTAGTACTGGATCTTGCGCTACCGATTTGAAAAATGGGGAATGATAGTTAAAGCTATCGCCATTTCTGCCCAACGTTGCCGCAAGGTCAAAGCGAAATCCATCGACATGAAACTCTTCCACCCAATATCGCATGGAGTCCATTACCAAATTAAGCATCGGTTGGTGCATTAAGTCAGTAGTGTTGCCGCAGCCAGTGTAATTGGCGTAGTGAGGGCCATGTTTTATATAGTTGCGAGGGTCGAGCGCTTTAAGATTAAAGATCACCCCACCTTCTCCTCCTTCTGCCGTGTGGTTGTATACGACGTCGAGAATCACCTCAATACCATTACGATGTAACTCACGAATAGCGGTTTTTAGCTCTACAACCGCATCGCTGTCTGCATATCTTGGGTCAGGAACCATAAACAGATAGGGGTTGTAACCCCAATAGTTCACTTTTCCCATTTTTAGAAGGTGTTCTTCATGCATACATGCAGCCACAGGAAGGAGCTGAAGCGTAGTGATATTCTGTTTTTTGTAAAAATCGAGCATGGTACTGCTTGCTAAGCCTAAATATCTTCCTTGTTCGGATTCTATTAAACCTTGATTTAGTTTTGACACACCTTTGACGTGAGTCTCAAACAATACGGTTTCTTCCCTTGGTATTCTAGGTGGCTCAGTACCTTGCCAGTCAAATGCAGGATCAATCACCACACATTTGCTCATTCCCCAACTTTTTTGGTTTGAATAAGGTGTAGCGTAGTGTAATGGTTTTTCTAATGCCTTCGCGTAAGGGTCTGATAAAATAAGGCTTTCTCCATCGTGTGTGGTAATTGCATAGCCGTATTTTTGACCTGCTTTTACATTCGGAATGTAGATATGTCGTATGCCGGCATACTCATTGACGAGCGGAAATAATTCATATTCATCATCGTTAGCAAATATGGCCAAAGATATGTCTGGGCAATTTGGCGCATGGATAGAAAAATTACATCCATTGCCGTCTAATGTAGCCCCTAAAGGGTGAGGCCGTGAGCGTGTGTCTGTCATTATTTATTCTTTTTTTATAAATTGTTGGCTTGTTGCGAACTTCAAGTAAAAAGGGATGTCGAACAATAGTCAACACATCAATTGTATCCATAGTAAATTATTTCTATGTCTCAATAGTAATTTATTTTATTTTTTTTCTGCCTAATGGGTAATAGCAGATATATATTGAAACATGATGACATTAACACTTTGTACAGTGGTTTGGCTCCTATTCAGCCTCTCCTACCCCCATATTTAGTGATCCAGTATACAAAATCATCTCTAATCTAATTTTCTACGCCTCTCTACTCCCCCGAAAATTCGCGTAGGGCGGAGGAAGTCATCCGTTGTCCGCTTACTTATTATGCCTATCGTTGAAACAAAACGGGAGGCGACTCCCAGACAAATTCTTTTTTAATGGTTTCTTTTGTTCTGCCTTTCAAAGGAAATCTAGGAAGTATAAGAAACATAATTATTCGTTCAGGAGTTGACGAGATGAAAAAAGTAAGCGTAATTGCTACAGCAGTGGCAAGTGTATTATTTGCAGGTTCTGCTTTAGCTAGTGATTTAGAGTATCATGGCTACATGCGTGCCGGCCTTGGTTATAATGCAGATGGCGGTGCCGCCGCTTCTTATGGCAATGGTGGTGCGGGGCATAAAGTTGGTCGATTGGGTGATGAAGTTGATACTTATGCTGAATTTGGTTTAGGTAAAGAACTATACAATCAAGATGATGTTGCTTTTTCAGTGCACACTTTATTTACTTATCAAAGCCCAGAAGGCAATGTAGATAAGCAAGGCAACTCGATGCAACGTGTCGGTTCAGGTGGCCCTTTTGATAGTGGAGATACTTCAATACGAGAAGCATATGTTTCTGGTGATATGGGCACATACTCAATTTGGGCTGGTAAACGTTTTTATGCTCGTAAAGACATTCACATTTCTGATTTTTATTATCTAAATAACTCTGGCTATGGTGGTGGGGTCGAAAATATTGATGCTGGCGTTGGTACTTTCGCTTTCGCTATTACTAAATGGAATGAAGATTGGCAAAATGGCGGTTATTCAGATGGCTTAAGTGGTGACGATTGGAGACGCGCATACAAATACGATTTTCGTTTGAGTGGAATTGAAGCGAATAAAAACGGAAGTATTGACCTTGCTTTCATTTATGGAAAAGGTTCTCTTTCAGATGGTCAAAAAAACGCGAACACTGATAGCTTTGATGCAGAAAATGACGGTATGCTTTTGACATTTGAGCATACCCAAGGCGAGTTCTTTGGCGGCTTTAACAAATTTGTAGTTCAGTATGGTACCGATGGTATGTCTATTGGTGGATATGACAATCACGCTGGTGAGAGTTTGAATCTAGTAAAAGGTGATGGTTATCGTATCATCGATTGGGGTGTTATAGAGCAAGACAAGTGGAATCTTGGTTATAACGTTATGATGGGTTCTAAAACTGTAGATGAAACAGGTGCAGGTGCATCATACATTAAAAGTAAAGACTATTATAATGTAGTACTTAGACCAGGATACAAATGGAATGATCATTTAGCAACAGTCGTTGAATATGGTTACTATAATGAGAAAGTAGAAAATGGTGAGTGGGAAGACTTAAACAAGATTACACTAGCACAAGAGTGGAATGCTGGTTCTAACTTCTGGTCTCGCCCATCGATTAGATTATACGTTTCTAACTACTTCGGTGATACTGTAAAAGCTGATACTAACGGTAATAAAGCAGAAACAATGTTCGGTATACAAGCTGAAGCTTGGTGGTAGAGTAAAATAATCTAACGAGAAATACAGCCAGAATTTATCTGGCTGTATTAGTTTTTGGCTTTTTGTTTTGAAAACTAAAAACTAATACTAACTAGGAAGATACCTATGAAAAAATATACATTACTTTTGTTGTCATCAATGCTTTTGTTGGGGTGTGCTGAAACTCAGAAATTATCTTTTCCTAGTCATAACCAACCTCTAATAGAAAAGATATCAGATGTTAGTTGGTTAGATATTGAAGTACCGTTTAACGTTGGATTTGATATAGATAGCCAGAGCCAAGTATTACTTAACGATCTGAGTGCTGGTCCTGTGGCTGGATTTAATTTACCAGGCAACCGAGGCGGCCTAAGTATAGAAATAGCTTCTTATACAGAGAAAGAAAAAAGTGTATATGCTGCAAATGTCGTAGTCTTTAATAGTAAAGGTGATAAAATCTATCAAAAATCATTTGATGACTTTCAATATGTTACGCCAAAAATAATAGAGCCTAATAAATTTGTTTTGAACTTTGAACTTCTGCCTGAGTACAATGGCGAAGATTTAAAAATGTTGATTTATACTCGATCTAAAGATTTGAAAGAAATGTCTACAATTTTGCACCCTGCAAAGGCATTCGCGAAAGCAAAGAATACTGTACCGCCAAATATTGCTGATCCAAAAATAACTCATTCTCTATTTGGTCACTTTTCAATAAAGGTGGCTACGAATGAAGTTACATCAAAATATGTAGCAAAAAATGAATATGTACCAGAAGGTGCGAGTGGAGAAATTTTTTACAAAGAAGAAATAGTTAAGGCTGTGGAAGGGAATGACATCCCTAAAGCACTAGCACTTCTTGAAGAAGCTAAAGCATTAAATATAGAAGGTGCGCAAGAAGCCTTTGTTAATGCGATAAATAGTAAGAAGAAATAACCCTGAATTAATTCGTTAAGCGGTGACGACTATGAAGTCGCGGCTTAACGAATAGTAAAAATACCTGCCCTTATTAAGTTCTGTTTTACGCTCAATACCTGATAGTTACCCACTCCAAACTCTGAAAGAACGATTGAACTCAACCTTGAAAAAGTGACCACCAAATGAGCGAAGCATTTTTTTAGCCACTACCATTTTTTATATTTCGAATGCATAGGCGGCAAGAGGTGGCAGTTGTAGCACCATCTTTCCTATACCCTCAGCTACTTTTATTTCAATTGTTCGTTGATGCTCAACCTTTTCCTTGAAAATATGGAGCCCATTTGTCAACGATAACTGTTGAATCAAAAGGGTAGGGACGACCAATGTTTGTTTACAGTGTAAATCTGCACTGAAATTTACCGCGACAATGACGGTATGTTCGTCTTTCTTTCTGGCGAATAGAAAGATGAGATCTTTCATTGGGCCCAATTGGTCAGAAAGAGGACTGTATAGGTCGATATAATTACCCAACAGAGCTGGACTGTTTAGGGAATAGTTGAGGATTGAGCGATAAAAAACCCTAAGTTCTTTCTCTGTGCTACTTAATAGATCGCCATCAAATGCGCCATTATTGAACCAACGTTGGTGATGAGGTACGCCAATATAGTCAAAAATAGAGGTACGTGAGGGCTGCCCAAACCCTCCATTTTCTGCGCCGGGTTCTCCTACCTCTTGGCCAAAATAAATCATGGTAGGCGAACTGCCTATTGTTGCAGAAATTAACATTGCTGGGCGAGCCAGATCAGCATTGCCTGCAAATTCGGGTGAAGCAATGCGTTGTTCGTCATGGTTTTCTAAAAAGTGCAACATATGATGTTCTATATCAGCCAGTGTCTTCTGAATTTGAACGATAGATTGTACCGATTTCTTTTTCTGTATTATTGCTTTAAGCGTGTCGTAAAGGTCCACTTTGTCGTAAAGATAATCCATCTTGCCTAAATGGATAAATTCTCGATAGAGCCTTGGTTGGTATACCTCCGCTAACAAAAATGCATCTGGTTTTTTGCTTTTTATTGTTGAGTTTAGGAAGCTCCAAAATTCAACGGGTACGAGCTCCGCGACATCATATCGGAATCCATCAACGCCCTTGTTTATCCAAAATAATGCAATGTCTCTAAATTTTTTCCATGAATCAGGAACCGATTGTTTCTGCCAAAATTCATTATGTTCTTGGTAACATTTATCGGCGAACTCAGTTGGAAGAATTGGAAAATCTTTACTGCCGTCAGGCCTAATTCCATAATTAATCTTTACGGTTTCGTACCAATCATCACAATTTGGTTTGGCAGAGCGAGACCCATTACCTGTCCATTTAGCAGGATATTCAACAAACGGAGGCGTCAATGACGAATGCGCTTCACCACCTAAAGGGATTTGCCCATCCGGACGTTGAAATGGTTCGTTTGCAATGTAATAAAAATTATTATCTCTGTGATACTCAAGATCTGTATTGTCATTTTCTCCAAAATCTAAAACAGAGTCGGGATTATTTAGACCATGGTATTGTCGGGCAACATGGTTCGGCACGATATCGATAATAACCTTAAGACCAACATGATGAGTTCGCTCGATTAAGGCCTCAAACTCATCCATTCGTTTTTCAATATCATTAGCAAGATCCGGATTTACCTGATAGTAATCTTTTATGGCATAAGGCGATCCCGCGCGTCCTTTGACGATTGAAGGATGGTCATCACGAATACCTATATCAGAGTAATCGCCTATCAGAGCATGATGGAGTACGCCAGTAAACCAGACATGAGTAACACCAAGCGCTTTGATTTCTTTAAGCGCTATTTCAGTAAAATCGGCGAACTTACCTACGCCATTTCTTTCTTTTGTGCCCCACGCAATATTTTCATTTTCACTATTTCCAAAAAGACGTGTAAAGACATGATAAATAACTTTTTTATTTAATGAATTGGACAATTTTTGTGTCGCTGTATTGTTCATATTTTTAGTGCAATCCCTTTAATTATGATTTATTCGTGTCAAAAACTGATTTTATGCGAAAATGGCACAATACGAATTATATACAAAATGCAAAGGTTCTGGCACGAAACCCGCATGACTAGGTATAGAAAAAGTCGTCAATAGTTTATAGTGTTTCTATTGTTATTAATGCCTTGTGCGTTTAATAAATCATACGAATGATAAGTTGATAAGAGCATCGTCAATGTATCATTGCTCATGTTGTAAAAGGCTGAAGATAAGTATATGAATTTTATGACCATTGTTATTGGGGTTACCGGTGTATCGCTTATCCTAATTGTTGGCTGGATGACGTCACTATCCGTCAAGAAAAAAAAGCTTTCTGCAGAAAAAATAGAGCGCGAACGCGCATATCGAAGGGCCATAGAAAGACAGCGTGAGGAAGAGAAAAAAGAACGGTTGTTTAAGGCAGAAACTGGCCATATACCGACGCAGCTATTTTTGGCCAAAGAAGCAGAGATTAATAACCCTAGAGAGGCGCTTCATTGGTATGAACAGGCCGCAGCGCAAGACAACGAGATGGGTATGTACGGTGTGGTTCGAGTGTGTAGTCGTGCAAAAGAAGATATTGTTCTTATTGAAAAATCCAAGTTTTGGCAGATTGCGATTGAAGCTCATAATGGAAATCATCTTGCTAAATTTGAAATGGGCAAAGCATTAATTGGTGGACAAGGCATCGAACCAAATATAGATAAAGGTATCGAGACTATTGAAGAGGTCGCCAATAATGATCATATTGAAGCTCAGATATACATGGGTGATTGGTATATTGCGGAAATGAATATGCATCCCAATCCCAAATTGTCGGCAGAGTGGCATTTTAAAGCCGCTCAGAAAAACAGCCCAGAAGCGCAGATAAAACTCGGAGAGCATTATCGCGATGGCATCGGTGTAGAGAAAAATATTCATCGAGCGACGTATTGGTATGAACTTGCCGCTGAGCAAGCTAATCCGAGAGCCCAATATTTTGCAGGGGATGTCTGGATAGGAAGAGGAGCGAAAGGTAATGCTATTGCCTACCTATGGCTGTTTCTTTCCGCGTACTTTGGATATGAGCCTG